>VTLG01016445.1_pt1 | contig 30393 bp, 46 predicted proteins | sample 4694571 | NCBI WGS metagenome assembly VTLG01 (sample SAMN12604809, study PRJNA352737) | marine metagenome | biome: ENVO:00000447; feature: ENVO:00000209|ENVO:00000569|ENVO:01000036; material: ENVO:00002151; isolation source: viral sequences binned using virsorter ...
CAACGGCAACCCTTCTGTTTCTTTACGCAATAAATCTTGTATGTATGGAGAATTATTTGGATCAGATATTTCTCTCATTTTTTCTACAACCTCTTGTCGGTCACCAGCAAATCTTTGTCGATCTTTTTCTGGAAGTTTATCAAATTTTTCAAGACTTCTTTGTAGTTCTTCAAATCGCTTTTTATCACCTGATGTTAACGGAAACTCTGGCAATTCAGGCACTCCACCAACTCCTAAACGATCTTCAAACGCTTGTCTGTTTTCTTCTGTAAACAAATCACCTTCTCCAAGTCGATCAGTGAGGCTTTGTAGTAATGGATCAAGTCGTGGATCGTCTATGTCTACACCAGCTAAAATGCTGCCAATTAAGTCTTGTTCTGCTTGTCTGCCAGCCAATGTTGTTTGCGCGTCTTCACCCTCTCCTATTGTTCCGGTCATTGCAGCTGTACGTAGCCTATTTTCAAGAGTATCTTCGCCCTCAAATTGACCCGTCATACCAGCGCGTGTGGCATCACGTCCTAATGCAGCCGTATCCAGTTCACTTTCCAATGCTCTGGCTTGCTGTGTTTGTGTTGTTCCACGCTGATCTCCAAAGTCAAACCTTCCTGTCTGACCAGCTTCAGCTATTCTACGCTGTAAGTCTTGGGTATCTAATCCGCTTCGTGTGGTTTCACCCGTTAGCGTTTGCTGACCATCGACCTCACCAAACAACTGTGATTCTAATTGACGTTCGGCACGACCTTCCTGACCTTCTATTGCTCCACGTTGCGCTGTTGATCTGCGAATGTCTTCTGCACCCGTACGTTCTGCTAATCCTGTTTTACGTTCGCCTAACCCTAACGTGCCTCGCTGTATATCAGACTGTAGTGTCTGCCTACCGTCTACCTCGCCAAAGATATCTGCTTCCTGACGTTGAGCCTGTAAGGTTTGTTCACCGCCAAATTGTCCTGTTAGTCCGGCATCTGCTCGTTCCTCACGTCTACGTAACGCATCGAGTTCAGCGGCTTGCTTTCTTGAAGCCATCGTTTCACCGCGCTCAAATATTCCGGTCTGACCTGCTCTGGCAATGTCACGGTTCAACGCTTGCGTTAAGGTATCTTGTTGCGCTCGATCTTCCTGTAGCCCCATTCCACGTTGCCCTATGTCAAACCCTTGAGCATCACGTAAGTCCTGTTGTCTGCGTTGTGCCGCCTGAGCTTCCAATGCTAATCGGTTACGCTCATCGCCCTCGCCCATCCTCGCTAAAGCTGCCGCTGTATCGCCACCACCTCGCAACACCCCATAGCGACCTAACTGCTCAACTAAGGCTTTACGCGCCTCGTTTTGACGTAATTGCTGATCGGCTAACTGAGAGGCTAAAATTGGGTCATCTGTTCCACCCACTCTGCTCATGTATTGTTGGCGCAATGCATCCTCTAACGTGCCAGGCATCGGTTCAGCTTCAGGCGTTACCACATTTTGTGCAGCAGCCATATCAGCACCGGCACCTGCAATGTCAGCAGGTATACTTGGTGCTTGAGCTTCTGCCATTGATGGTTGTTGCGTTTGTACAGGCGCACCACCAAAGGCTTCTTGATACTGTCTATTTATGTCATCGCGCTGATCCGTTACACCCATGCCTTCTTCATACATCTGGTTTATTTGATCTCGCTGACTTACTGCCGGAGCCATACCTTCAGTGTATTGCCTGTTAATGTCATCGCGTAATGCAGTGGTAAGGTCATCGCCCTGCACCGTTCCAGCCATGTTTTGCTGAACTTGTGGCGTACCTTGAACGCTACCTGCCATGTTTTGTTGTACTTGCGGTGTACCTTGAACGGCACCAGGCATATTCTGTTGAACCTGTGGAGTGCCTTGAACTGATCCAGGTAAGTTTTGTTGAACCTGTGGCGCACCCTGCACTGTGCCAGCCATATTTTGTTGAACTTGTGGTGTGCCTTGTACACTACCCGGTAAATTTTGCTGAACTGGAACCGCAGGGGCTTGGGCATCAGCCATTGATGGTTGAGCTACGGGCTGTTGTGCTTGCGTCATTAATGCAAGTTGTCTGCGTATTTCAGCGCGGTCTTCTGGCGACCAATTCGGTTGTGCAAGTGCTTGATTTAGTTCTAATGTTTGCTGTGAAAAGTCAAAAGAACCAGCAGGGGCTTCTTGACCTCCAAACATTTTCAGTTGTCTGCGTATTTCGTCTTTATCTTCATGTAACGGATTTTGTAACGCTCTTTGCAAATCTTGTATTGCCGCTTGTTTTTCAGCTTGAGGCATACGGGCAAGCACCATCTGCTCTTGTTGCTCTGGTGACATAAACTGGTTGCCGCTCTTTAACGCCCTCCGCCTAAACTCATCTTCTAATAATTGCGGTGGCCCTTGTTGTAATTGGCTGCTTAAATCCATACCTGCTAACAGACTTTGTGCTTGAGGCATTGTCTGTTGTGGCCCTGTCATTCCACCTTGAACTGTACCGGCCATATTCTGTTGTACTTGCGGTGTACCTTGAACTGATCCAGGTATGTTCTGTTGTACCTGCGGTGTACCTTGAACACTTCCTGGTATATTTTGCTGAACTTGTGTGTTACCGCCTTGCACCGTACCTGGCATGTTTTGCTGAACTGGTGGTGGCGGTGGTGGAGGTGGGGGTGGCGTAGCTCCACCTTGTGCCTGTTGCATCGTTGGCTGTTGCTGTTCTGGCTGTATTCCACCCTGCGCTTGCGCCATTGATGGTTGTTGATTCTGTGCTTGACTACCAGCAGCTATTGCACTCACCAATGGATCTTGACCTTGACCTTGTGCTTGTGCCATTGATGGCTGACCATACGTCTGTGGCTGTTGGGCACCAGCACCTTGCGCCTGTGCCATAGATGGCGGTTTCTTTTTCTTTTTATTTTGCGCGGCCATTGCCCCTGCATATGGAGATTGATATGCCATATTATTCTATTCCAGTTTTGCGTTGGCGTACGTTGCCAATAGGCTTGTATTGCAATGACGTACGCCGAATGGTGAATGTTTCATCTGTGTTGTAATTGGAGATCCGTAATCGAGTTCTTGCATCGTAGCCAAACAAATCACTATCGCTCGTCAGGCCCGATACGTTAGACTCCAGCGTTGAAGTATTTAAAACAAACGTGCTATTTAGTAACGCACCCGTCTGGCCCATCTGAACCGTTTGGAAGTTGCTGACAATACCGGCACTGATCTGAGCTACATCGAGGTCATGTGCGCCTTCGTTATCGTAGAGTAGGCGGTTATACAACCAGCGACACTCTATCGCATCGCCAAACGGTGCAATAGCAGCCGTTTCAAAACTACCCCGTATGGCTGCACCGTCATCGTTCGTTCCGCTATCGTGCTTCATAATATGTCCGGCAAAATCTCCGGCATGAGGCAGGTCATCTATCAACGCTGCACTGTCACGCGAAAACCCGTTATACGGCCCAAACCACGCATTCAATCTTGCAGAGTAAATCACCACACTATTCATGGTTGTTTGCGATGCACCATACGGCAGAAAAAACCAAACCTGTTCTTGGGCCGGGTAATAGAGCGAAAATGAATACGGCAAACGAGACACGTTCAAATTCGACCAGTATCTGTCATCGAGCGCCAAGCTGATCTTTTCTACGCTTGCACCGCCAGACCATTGGTAAATGCCGTCATTGCGTACGAATAATTGACGCTCACCAGGAACCGTCACAATGCTTTTACCGGCAACCGTTCCACGTTGTGTGCGTTGCTGTTGCTGAAAAGGAATTGTTGAGTTACCGGTGGGCGTAAGAGTATGTATGCCCTGCTCTGTATGGATGGACAATACATTTTGAAACGGGCGTAACCCAGTGATGTCAAAACCTAATGAGTAAAACCCTAACGAATCCCACGTTTCAATATCGCCAGCATCGCTTCGCCATACCCGATCAGCGGCTCCATTTACGTTGGCTACCCATGCACGATTTTCCCAAAAGGTTACCCATTTAGGCTTCGTAAACCGCGAGTCATCGTCAAGCGTTGCTGCATTGGCTGATCCACCCGTCCATTTGATGCCGTCTGTGTCCTGACCGTTTACCGCGATCAATGTGCTTCCGGCCAATACCCAATCCCACGTATAGTCATTACCGGCTGTTATCGTCACAGTACCTGTTCGATCCGTAGCCGTACCGCCCGTTACGTCATAAAATTTGTTTCCGGCAAAAGCAAAAGTTTTTTCCGTGCCAGCTAATACCACTTGACCACATGCCGTAACTGTAGCACCGCTGTTCATGGCACTGGAGTTATACTTTGCAAACCCGTTACGCTTGGACACTTCACCGGCTAACCCTACCGTGCAGTTCTCCATCTCGTACAGTCCGTCTGGTGGCATATCTTCAGCCGGAAGACTGTAGTTTACCCCACTTCTCCAGGGGCCAAGACGTAAGGATTCAGCAGCAATCGGCATTAGCTTAACGATCCTTCAGTAGGCGTAAATGAAAACTTGCTGCTGTAGCCCTCATCCGCTCTACGCATACGGTATGTTCTGTTTCCTTGCACGTTCATATTTTGTCTACCTGCAACAGCAATGACGCGCTCCATCTCTTGCTTATCCGACAGTGCGCCCTGATCGTCACCTTTTTCCTGTTTATATAAAGCAGAGATGCCGTGTATCAATGCCGGCTGACAAACCGCCGCGACATAGGGTGTAATTGAATCATTGTCGTTGCTAACGGTGAAGGTGGGTATAGACGAGTAGTAGCGATAAGCAATCGTATCTACGCCGTCCGGCTCAGGATATAACGTGACTTCGATGTTGCCGCTTCCATCCACGCCATCAATGGCTACCCATCGCGGATCGCCGTTTATACTGGCATCCGGGTCAGCCGCATCAATGTCTTGCGTAGACATGATGAGAATGACGTGATCTTCAGTTGTATTGCGAAACGACAACGGAGCCACCACGTCACTGGCAAGCGAATACGTACGAGTGCCGTTGCTTGTATTGAACGTCGAAGACTTAAATAACCAATTCCATTTTTCACGCGAGGCTATATCCTGAGTAACCAGATTTAAATAGTCACGCGCTGAATCTTTGAATGTCGAACTGCCTGTATTCAGACCAACACGCCGTAGCGCGATCTGAAGAATCTGCAAGTTTGTCATGCAACTAACCCTATATCAAGTTAGCCCATGCTCCATTTTCGTAGCCTTGAAACTTGTTGTCGGTAGAGTTGTAAATAATCATACCGTTTGCTGCGGTCAGTGCGTTGCGTTCGGTTGTTGTCAAACTTGCAACCGTCAACGTGTCTGCCAGCTTTACGGTATCTGCCTCTACCGCTCCAATCAACGCCGAATCGCCAAAGAAACTGGCCGCGTTGACTTGTCCAAAGGTTTCCGACATCTACTGATGTGCCGTAGCCGCAATTTGATCGAGATCGTATTCCGACAAATTATCGCCGTTGTTATCCAACCAGCGATCTTGCCAGATACGCACGGCTTCCTCGCCACGATCTTTAATACGCGACGGTGGATCAGGCACAAAGCCTGGAGCATGAGTTACTTCACCAACAGCGCGAACATGATTTCGCACTTGGCTGTTAGTGACCGGTGATTTGCGCTGACGAGTGTGCGTTTTATCCAGGTCAAGCGCCTTACGTATAGCATTTTTCGTATCATCAGAGCCTCTGACAATGATGTCAACGATCTGATCGGGCGTGACACTGGCTGTCGGTGCTTCGACAGGTGTAGCATCTTGCACTACTTCAGCCAACTCTTCCGGCAGGGTATGCTCAGTTTTCTTTGCTGTAGGCATACGTTTTGCCATTTGTATTCTGCTTTCTTTTTTAAAAACGTGTGACGATGGGCTGGAGGTATCACGAGGTGGAAACCCACCGCCACACGAAATGTGAACTGCTTACGGCAAGTTTTGCAGCACTACGCCACAATAACCCGTGTTATCCGGTGCAAACGCCGCATAACCAATCAATGGTTCTGTCTCAGCGTCTTTCGTATGAACTGCACCCGTTACACCATCACTCAAGGTGACGTTCTGACCAGCAGCAATGGTTCCATCTGCTAAGATGGTAGCAACACCGCGAGTCTGAACCCAACCATAATAATTGACGGTAAACGATATTGGAGTAACACCGGCAACGACATAATCTGTTCCGGCTGTTGCACCAATAAGGTTGTTATATAAACCACCTGTGACGGCTACATCCGTATCAGTAGTTACAGCCACTTGCAACCCATCATAAAGCGTTAATGTAATTGCGTTGGAACTTGCAGCCGTGTTCGACTTGATCCGATATTGGAACCCTTCACCGGCATCGTCAGTGATATGCAGATACCCACCGGCATACTGGTTTAAGGTTGCCGATCCTACAGTACCCGAATCGGTATACGTTACTTCAGTAGCACCAGCCGATGCCGCCGTTAACTTGCCATCGCTTTCAACAATAGCAGACGCTGAAAGGTCTTGAGATGCAAGTAAACCTTGCGCGGTAGCCGTGCTGAAATACGCATAGCGAAAAACTCGTCCATCAATCAGTTCAAGTTTTTCTCCTATGGCATGTTTCGGCGTAGACGACTCTTCGTAAATACCTTGACCGCCATCACCGCCTAAACGCTGTATGCCAAAGTTGGCATTGTCTATTCTACTCATTGTTTGTTCTCCTTTGCCCTTTTACTCAGGCTCAAAAGACGCATTGGCTTGCGTCTTGGATTGTTATTAATCGTTCAAGTTGTAGATAACACCCTGACGACGACGTGCTGTAGTGACGAGGTTCAAGCCTACTGTAATAAATCCGACCTTCGCGAGTTGATTTGAATTTTCGCGGAATGGAGTCTTGCTAAAATTCATACCCGACTGCATGTGCAACTTGAGATAATTTGTATTCAAGAAGTACATACGACCCGTTCCGCAATCGCGGTCATACTGAACCGGAATGCCTCTGAACGATGGCAAACGACCGTCTACGCCCGGTGAATCTTTACCGGACAAACGCTGATAACCCGTGCCTTCAAATATCTCTTCAAAATCAGCATAAATGCTGTTTGTCGTGAAGATGTTTGTTGGCTGTTCGTTACCTTCCGATACGTCATTCCACGTTGTTGACATACGAATCATACCTTCGTAAAAGTTCGTATTAACAATCGTTTTAAACGAAGTATCAGCCGTAGCGTTGTTGGCCTTGTTCTGCCACCAGCTATTACCAGAAATGGTGATACCACCTAAGGTAGTTGGAGAAGTTCCTGGAGCATCGGCAATGATGTCTTGGAAACCTAATGGAGCTTTACCGGTTTGAGCAGAGTAAAGCGAAGTATTGATCTGGTCGCGTAACGTCAACATACTCTGACGAGTTTTCGCTTCCAGAAGAGACATCGCTGCTTCGCGCTTACGGTTCTCTTGCTCTTCAGTAAAGTTGATGGTAATTGGCACTGCGGCGTATCTAAACGGATAGAACGCGGCTGTGATTCCATCGACCGCATCGGTATTTAGCACGTCATATCCTGAGAAATATTGAGCGCTATTACCGGCATACAAAATATCTGCCTGTATTTCCTTGCCACCGTTGTCGGTGACCAGAGCATTTCCTTTACGGAACATGTCTAATGTTGGGTACGCATCAAAGAAATTGTCCGTAAGTTCTTTGCGCTTACTACGCATAGTTAGCGTCCAGGCACTGTCCCACGTTTCTGTTGTTGATGTTGCTGCCATGATCTATTTATCCTTATTCAAAGCCTAACTTGGAAAGACCCGATAATACATCGGAGTCGCTAAGTGGGCCGCTTCCTTCCGTAGCATCAACACCCTGCGTTCCACGCACTGCACGTTTTGAGGACTTACGTGCTGACGTATCACTGTTACGCAAATCGGCTGCTTTGTTAGCCGTAATACCTGCGTGTAGCTCATACGCTTCTTTAACCGTATACGGGTTACCCGTAGTCGGGTTATTGATCTTGGTCGTAGCAACGATCTGATCGGTATACACATCCAAATCATTGCCATACGCTTCTCGCGCCTCACCCACTTGCGTGGCGATGTACGCGGTCTGCTGACCCTGCACGTAATTGTTGGCCGTAGCCAACTGTTGCTGTAACTGCTGAACCTGGCTGTTTAGATCGTTTACTACATTGCCAACCCTATGTTGAATGATCTGCTCAACGGCATCTACACCGCGAGCTTCATCTTCCGTAAGGTTGGCTCTCATTGCATCAACCGGATCTTGTTGCTGCTGTTGGGGTGTAACAAGGGTTTGCACCCTGTTGGCCCATTCGCCCTGTTGTGCTTCGATCTGTCGGCGCTGTTCTGCAAGATCCTGTTGAGTCCTTGTGAATTGCGCTTGCATGTTTTTTGCCAGCGGAACTAACGGCTGGTACTGCTCCGGCACATCGTCTGCGTTTCCACGCAACCAATCATGCCGTTCCGGGTCAAAATCTGACGTTGCATCAGAGTGTCCGGCTGTTTCCGACTGTGCTTCGTTGGGTGTGTCATCCGTGAAAAGATCAAGTGATGATTCAGTTGACTCTTCGTTAGATGAACCCTCAGAAGGTGACGTGTCTTCCGCACCGGAGTCCAAAGCTAGTACTGATTCGGACATCTATTGTTCTCCTTCGTTGTATCTCTTTTCCGCAAGGGCCACTGCTTCTTCTGGTGTGTTACCGAAAGAAGGCGTTGGGGTGTCTGACGGTTTTGAGTCCGTTACATCGGAGGTTATGTGACAAGTCGAACCGCCTACTTTGTCGGCACTCTCTGTCACGTTGTATTTTTTTAACAACTGTTGTTTGTGGCTGTAGCTCTCTACCACTTCGCCAAAGCCCGCGTGAAACTTTCCATACATTCCACTGTGTGAGTTGTGTATGAAGTTGCTCTTGATGAACAGCATGGCTGCACGTTTGTCGCACTCATTGCACTTGATCGTGCGCCTGACTTTGCTTGAGTCGTTGGCTACGTCAATCTGACGATGCCCGTTTTCGCATTCGTAATCGTGAAATACCAGCATTAGTTTTGACCCGGTGCGTTTTGTACAGCCTGAGAAACTTCCTGAGCCTGACTACGTACGAGTGATAAAATGTTTCCTTCCGCTACTCCGGCATTACTGCCTCCACCGGCTGCTTGCGGTGCCTGGCCTTGCGCCATCTGGTTCAGCATCTGCTGATGTTGCTGTATATGGTTCTGCACTACGCCCATCACCTGTTGCTGTTGTTGTGGAAGTAGTTGCTGGAACTGTGGCAACTGTTGTATCTGTTGGTGGATCTGTATGTGCATCTGGTGATTCTCGTTTGGCGTGACACCCGGATCGCCTCCGTTAATCAGGTAGGCTACGTTTTCCAGTTGTGCCGCTTTCAAGGTGTCGCCGTCTTCTGCATCACCTAAATACTTGTCAGGATCTTGCACACGAAACGAGGCCAGTAAGCCCTTGATCGCTTCGATGCGGTTAATCTCCGGCAAGTTGATCGTCATGTTGAAAAGCTGTAGTGCATCCTGACGTTCCAACTGTTCGGTCAACGGCTGCATACTACCGGCTTCAATGTCGATCTTGTAACGTATGCGTAGAAGATCAGCGGTCACCGCCTCGTATACCGGATCTTCGGTATCTCTGGCTACGTTGACTAAAAAGTCATCGGGCAGATATCTTTCATCGGCCATCATACGCAGCGAGTTGCGAACAACAGCACGGTAACAATCGGCTACGCGCAACTGCATCCACTCGCGGTTAACTTGAGCAAAACTTGCAGACAAGCTGGCTTGCGTGGCTGTGACCTTTGGCCCACCGCCCATCGCCATCTGCGATACGTTCAAACTTTGTTCTTCATAGCTTTGTGCATCCGACTCCAGACCTAACTGATCCGGTGGGGGGTTACCGAAGTTCATCTCGCGCATCGAGGTGCTTGGGTCTTCCACCCAGATGATCTCACCGTCACGACCGCCCTCTAAGGTGTCGCCGATGTCCTGGTTGGCTTCGCGTTCACGGCGCGAGGCTAAGACCACACGCTGAAATCTTTTTAACAGATCGGCTCTCCGTGACACCGACTCAACGATAAGTGACTGTGTATCCTCGACATACGCCATTGGTGGTTCGCCGTAAAACGAGCGTTCCGTCTGGTCAAACCGCAGTGCGTGATACGGAAAGCCACCGTCCATCAGGTATCCACCAGCCGGTTCAAACTCACCGGTCATACGTTCTTCACCGGTGAACGGATCGGTTTCGGTGATCGGGTTCATTGCAAGAAACGGATGATCGACTTCCTCAATCGGATCAGTCACCCCTTCGGCAAATGTGATGCGCTTTTTATGGAGGCGGTCATGGACTTCGTACAGACAAACCATCTGACCCTGCTTGGAATGCTGCACCGCGTCATACTCGTCTGAGTGTTCAGCATCTTGCATGTCATAAATAAAAGCGTCGGCCTGATCTTCATCGGACATCGCCTCAATCTGACGGCGGTTTACAAACCGGTCATCCTCTTTCACAAACTCTAACGGCACCATCATTTTCTCAATGATGTATCGTGCGCCGGAAAGTTTATGCGGAGGGCATAACGGATCGACGTAGACGTTAAAGGGCGACACGCGATGCACGTATGGAAAGTCGTTCTCTTGAGCATCGTTAATCGTGTATGGTGCAACAATGTCGTCATCGCCCGGTGGGTTATAGCCAAACTTCAGCCAGCCGACTGAACAGAACAACGCATCAAAGATGACCTGTTGCACTTCGCGTTTAGCATCCATCTGCTCTAAGGCAGCGTTGGCTACACGCTCCAGTATCTCCGCAGCAAACTCACGACCCGGTTCTTCAACCTTGAAAAACACATGCGGATAGTTAAAAGAGACACTGGCGATGATCTGACGAGCCAACGGATACATGCGGCTGATCTTGACGATCTTATCCTCGTCCAAACCAGGCACATCAAAGTCGAGTTCGTACGTTTTCAAAAGCCTACGCCACGTCTTGTGGCGCGTCTTCATGTACTTGCGACCGTCCTCTATGGCTCCACGCCAGTATTCAATCTGTTTTTGCTTCAAACTATTTGCCTTTGCCGACCTTCTTCAAGTTGTCCGACCCTGCCGGTTTCGCTTTAACGCGAGTGCCTTTTTTACTACGGTTTTCTTTTGTCGTCGTTGGCGTTCCATTAAAACCCTTCATAGCATTTTCTCCTGTTATGCCAGTGCGTAACGCCCTTTGCGCGTACCCCAGCCTTGTTCCATCATGTCAATGACTTCTTGTCCAGTGCCTTCATACGGCTGTTCATCTTCCGGCTTGTGCGGTCTGTATACGTGCATCATCGCATACCGCAATTCATCCGCTGCGTGATCTTCTGCGTGGGTGTCCAGATCCTCCGGATTTTTGTTGCTGCGTGGCAACGCCGGCATGGTTCGCATCAGTGCATCGTTCCAGCCGTTAAAGCAGAAAAAGCGTTCCTTAATCAGCGCATCGTTAATCACGCGCCATCCGGTGATACGGTCGTTGGATGCTCTGGTAAGAAATAATCCATGCTCTGCAAACACATCTGCTGGCGAATGAGAAATAGCAGCCGATAACCGGCGCTTGGTAAACATCGAAGGATCGCAATAGATGGTTTGTGGGTAGCGGCCCTCTGTAAAAGGACAACTCTCAATCATCTTCGTGATGTTGTCTGCATGTTGCGATGCACTGGCGTTGTCTTGGTAATACTCTGCGATGCGATAGACGTTGCCATCGTAGTCCACCGTGTATAGGCCAAAAGAAGTAGGTGCCGCTTCACCGTAATCCATAGCGCCAAACAACGGCCAATGGTCAGGTATTTCGTAACTGTTGACCGCAATCTTCTTTTCGTTCCAGTTGGTGAAATATTGGCCGACAAACGCATCCCAATCGCCTTCCAGCCACGCCTTTACCAGATGATCGTCACCTACACCCTTTAGCCGGTTTATGTAATTGGGGTCACGCTCTAACAAAATCTTGTTATCGGTGACAACCGAATGGATGTAAATGCGCTTCATACCGTCTTCGCCCTCAATCACCGTACCTTCCGGTGCAGGGTCGATAAAGTATTTTTTTAAGTTTTGGTGATTTGGCCCACCCGGGTTACCGGAACTAACAATCTTTTTGTCCGGAACATCAGCACCCCCTGACCGCAAACACGCTTTTAGCTTGTTATACGCCTTGAGGTCATTAAAAGAACCTAACTCGTCAAAAGCTATGTAAGAAAAGCTCATGCCCTGATAGTGATCCGCATCAATTTCGTTTTCAATGTGCCGCAGTTTGAGTGTTGCACCATTTGGAAAGACCCATGTATGGCTTCCGACCTTGTATTCTGCATCCGGATAAAACTCTCGATACATCTTGCGCGTAAGGTCGATAATTTCGTCCAGTTCCGGGTAGGTACGCCGAAACAACACGCCTTTCCAGTGTTCACCGTATTTTTCCACGCCCATGAGGAACATGTAACACAGAATAAAACTCTTACCCGACCCTCTACCGCCAGCAAAAAACAACTCGTCAACAAAGTTGCAGCGCACTGCTTTTTCTTGTGGGCCGGGTTGCGGTTTTAGGTTCATTTGGCCTTCACCTTCAGCTTTTTCGGCTTTTCCACCGGCACAAATCTCCAATGCCTGTTTTCGCGGTGTAAACTACCCCAATTATCCACGATTTTCTCACATCGAGAGTCCGTAGGGTAGATTTTCGGCCTGTATGTCTGCTCTTCCAGTATCATCAGGATTTATCTTTAATAATTTTCTTCAAAATATTTAACGGCAGCTTCGCCACCATCTCTTTTGATCATTTGTAATACCTGATTTCTGCCTAATTTTCTGATAACTTCTTTAGGATTTCCCATATTGCGAAATTCGTTAAAAACACCTCTTACAGCGTTTTGCGCTTGAAATCCTTCTCGCGTTTGATTTGGATCAGTAGTTGTGAATCTACTGCCACCTGTTGGCGTTGTAGTTGTCTCTGTGTATATCTTTCGCCTTGTATCCGGTTCATCGTTAGTAAGTGCAGTCGTTAAAGAATCTTCTTTAACTGACACTACAGGCTGTTTTGGTTTTGGTCTTGGTCTTGCTTTTGGTTTTTGCACTTCCTCTACTTCCTCTTCCAGTTCTGCAAAAGGATCAGAGGCGTTCATTAAATCCAGTTCGCTATCCATTTCGCCAAAAGCAGCCTGAGCTTTTCTTCGTAATTTTGCTTTTTGTTCTGGTGTCATAGCCATATCAATTACTCCTCAACCGTGAAAACAGCCTCTACCGCCTGATCCATCTGCTCGTTCTGTTTCAGCCATTCCTCGTAACTTTCCGCTACCGGCGGTGCGTTTAACGGCCTGACTTCCACCGTATGCTCAACCTGTAGGCGGTTATCGCCCACTTCTTCACGAATCTCTTTTAACACCTTCAACTTCAGCGCTACGCGCTTTTCAGGTATCTTGTTGTAAATCTCTTCCAGCGCCAGCACCCGATTCTTTCGCCAGGCCAACGGCACTTCGTCAAAATTCTTGCGATCTCGCTCCAGCGCCTCTTGCAGTGCCTCCTTGAACTCCGGCTTTTTGCGCCATGCCGCCACCGTAGAGCGATTCACATCCAGTGTTCGCGCTACTTTCTCTCCGCATTTGTCCGGAGTCCACCGATCCAACACGATCAGTTGCACTGCCTGTTGCTGTAGTTCGCTTAACGCCATCAATAACTCCACAGTGCCGGACGCGGTACGTGAAACCCGTCACCCGGCCCGATAATGTCCAGATGCAAAAACCTCTTCGCTCCAGACTGCTGCACCCCTAAACCCGTAAACCCCAGCTTCACCGCTGCAAACAACACCTGGAAAGCAAACACCCTCTCACACGCCACATCCACCGCCTTGCCGCTGGTATGCGACCCGGTTGGTTTACCGTCTGCCAACTTCGCCGCTTCAATCGGATGATCCGGCGAACGATACCCTGACGTAATCACCAACGGCTTACCCACCGCCTCTCGCAATCGCTGCAACTTATCCATCAAATCCTCATCCACCCGACACACCCCCGTTGCTGAACACGCCATCTCGTCAAACGAGAAATTCGGCCAGCGGTCTGAAGGCCATTCGGCCTGATGGAAGTCTCTTTGCATAGGCCAAAAATACCTAAGTGGCGACCACACAAGAGATACGCTTGTGCAGTATATGCACTTTTTTCTAAAAAAATTTCACAGAGATAAAAAACAATTTGACAAACGATTTCCGCGAAGTTACTGTTGGGGGGGTAAGGGGGGGGCAAACCGGTTAAACACGTCAAACGTCACCGGGTACACAGTGTACACGGTGTACTCAGTGTACCCCATGTACTCAACCCTGAGAAACGTGTACCCCACCACCCAACCACCCATAGCAAAAACAAAACGTGTCACATATCACCCAATCACCCGATAACACGGTGACACAGTGTACCCAGTGTACACCCCTCAGCCACATTCGGGCATGGTCACCGCGTCACGGATGGTCACAACTTGGTGCTGAGATGGACACGCATATGGACGGGTATATACGGGTTCGTTCGCTTTTGACGGCGCCCCTTGTCGCTTCACCTTCCAGACCGGCCACAACCCAAAACAAACACAGAAAGACGCACACAAGCCAAGACAAAATCAACCCAAAACAAGCCGACTATATTGCCAGTTATCGCCGGTTTACTGCTCGCCGGTTAAGACTATAGGCAAGCGTAGTATTGGCATGTTGTCGCATTGTGGTCGCTATATTGAACGCACTGAGATTGATTGATTGGGTTGAGATTGATTACGGGTTCAAGGACCAAGCAAGGCTCAGTCAGGCTCGATCAGGATCGGCCAAGCGGTAACCGGCGCCAAGCGTTACCCGGTAACAAGCGTAACTCTTCGCAATATGTCGCAAGCGTTACCAGGCCCAATATTCGCCACAATGCACAAAAATAGGCCCATCAAGCGTCAATGCTCAACGGGCCTAAATCTGTGACTCTGTGACTCTTTACGCGTCTATATAGGCCCTTGTCTTAGCTTGCGCGCTAATTTGTTGACCAATCATTAAGCTAACTCGGCTTTTTTCATAGCGAATAAAACTTTCGCGTCATATGCTCTTTTGTTTTCAGCGTCAACAGTTCCAATGTGTCCTTGTGTCTCTGATATCCATTCTTGCGCCACATTTTCCAATACTCCATACAATGCCAACTGTACAAGTTTAATCAATGACCTTGACTCGTCGTCGTTTACTTCTACCCATTCCGGCAACTCTAATTCATGTGCATAGTCACTGCCGAATACTTCGCGTAATTCTTGATATGACATGTATGCAACTGTATCATCAATCGTTTGATGTAGTCTTCCGTCATACTCTAAGTCTTCAAATATTGTTTGGGCTCCGGAATGTGGTTTAAATGTTTCGAGCTCTTGTTCGACTAAGTCATGCAAGCTTTTGCGAAACTCTTTTTTTACTGCTTGTAGATCTGCCATTGTTGGCCTCCATTAGGTTAATAGATGCCCCTAATATAATATACTGAGTATACAAGTCAAGAAAATAATTTATATATATATTTCTCTCTCTTTTGCTTGTTGATCTATTCGCCAAAACTTGACCAACAAAGCAGCAACAAAAACGATCAACAACAAGCGTCAACAATGCCGAAAACTTGACAAATCTTGTCAACAATTCGCCACAAATACAAATAATCAAAACAATTACATATAATATAGAACAGCACCAATCAGATTAGATACTGATTGGATTAGATTGAAACTGATTGTGATTCGATTGGATTGTGATTGGATTGCGTCCAGTAAGATTTGATTGTGATTAGATTACTGGCCTTGTTCGATTGCGCTTGACAATAATGTAACCTTTGTTTACTATTACTCCATCTATTAATCTAAGCCCAATGGAGGCCAGATATGAAAGTCACACCACAGATTAACGCACCATTGATTGATGATTGGACAATGATTGCTGAAGAGCTATCGCTAAAGGATGCCGAATCAGCAAAACGTAATTTTGATAAGCATGGAATCGACGGAACCGAAGAGTTTGAGACGTATAGCATGATCGTAAAGATGAACAATTACTACGTGGTAAATGTTTACGAGATTGAAAACCACGAACACCATTTTGTTTATGCACTTAACAGAGATTGGATAACAAATAATGACTAATCCAATCAAGCACCCACTACCCTATCGTAGTCGCACAGATGCGGATCGGTTGATTGCCGAATTGATTGCAACCGACGAGCAAACCGATTGCACTTACATTGCCCACCCCATACAACCCAATAGCCGGTATTATGTCGTGATTGCTTACGACGACACTGGACGCTATCGTGGTTCGATTAAATAAGGAGTGTTGATTGATATGAATGAGTCAGAACAAAAACAATGGATTCGTGACAATCCTGATTATTACGGAGAGTCAAGTCTTGGAATGTGGGAACTTGTCGCGGAGTTATTAGGATTTAACACAGAAAAAGCAGAAGAGGAGATTTTTATTGCGGAGCGCGTGAACTCTTATGAGGAGCTTAGCGAAGCAAGTAAATGTAGCTTTTTGGATGCTATGGAAACAGACCATAAGGACTACGTAGAAAAACGCGCTCCGTTGATTTTTAAACACATAGAGGGGGTTGATCACGGAATAGCCATGCCAGATACATACCGTAGGCCATTAATAGACTCGCATCAGATTGCAAGCGTTTTAAAACAGTTTAGCAGTGCGCTAAAAGCGGACGGATTAGCACCTAAAGATTACACCGGTTTAACGGAGGCATTCATTGCCCAACTTTTCGCGTCAGAGTTGAAAAAAGCCGATCCAGAATTTGACGCGGAATCATTCATTGAAGACATACAGAAAAGCGAGGATTAGCCCAATGAAAACGATAGATGCGTTAGACGTGTTTATACGACTCAAGCAATTACCCGATAGCTGTGTAGAATTTACCGCCCATGAATGGAGCTTTTTTGAGGATAGTCAAATTGTTGATGAACTGTCAATTAACGAGCAAGGCCAGTGCTGTTTTTCGTGGGTTGAGTATGTGCTGTTTAAAGTTTTTTACGATCAGCTAAACGATGGGTTCTATTTGATCTCACATAACGATGAGAACGTCAGGATTGATATATCCAAATTAATCGAAGAGCGTGTAGCGGATCATTTCCGTGACGATCCAGACGATTGTGAGGGTGACGAGATATTGGTAAAGGTCTACAATTGTGATGGTGAGATTAAGGTCACTGTAGACAATTTTCACGGCACGAACGGCGTAAGTGAACCAGACATTACACATTGTCTAAATCAGGACACCTATAACGTACTTAAATCAATGACATATCAGGACGTTATACGGCTAACAAAATAATTTCGGAAATCCCACATTTTTCATTATAATTTTAACAGTTCACAAACGGAGGAATCACAAAATGGTATCAGCAAACGATAATGAGATAAAAGAGCCAGAGGGTGTCCAATATAGCAGTCGCAACACTAACATTAAATATGAGGACGATCATTTTAACGACGGTATAGGTGAAGACGATTCGCCTACCGATACCAATCTACAAGTCAAGACGTTTTACTACTCAGCACGAGCATTAGAGCGCATTGAGTTACGGTTGTCCAGTATGGGCAAATTGCACGATCTCGTTAAACGGGTTGAAGATCACTACAACGAGTATACAGAGAGTGGCGAACAGATAAACCACGAACGATATGATTACACCTCTACCCTCACGCTTGAGGTCGAAGACGCGAAACAGTTGGTCGAAGATTTACAAAAGGCTATCATTGTAGCCGAAGCCGCCACAGCAGAGTATCGCGCCTACCAGTCCGCTAAGTTCAAGCAAGATTATCCAGAAATCGAGGCCGACAATGACTAAATCAATCACAATATCCATGCCCGATAACGACTACGCTCACCCACTCTACGTGCCAAACGTCAAACGTGCCTATATCCAATACGATCCAGAGTTACAGACACTCCACGCGGATTATAGCGAAGATGATAGTGTGTTGGCAGACGTGAGAGATGGCGAGGTTGTCCAATGGCCGATTGAAGTTAATAGGACACGCGAACAGATACAAGATGGCTTAGATACGATTAAAAACGCATTGGAATCCAATCAGGTTACACCAGAGCAAATCACAGAAATTGCCAATGGTTCCACACTGCAAAAAGCGTCTACTGATATAGGCAGAGTGTTCGATTATTACGATAGTCTGGATTATAACGGCGGTGTGGCGCAAGCATACGATTGGGTAAATGTTGAGGCGTGGCTTGGCTCGCAAACAACAGAAGAATTTTGCGAGGGGTTGAATGACGACCCATCAGATCAATTACGCGAATGGTTTGATGAGGGCTACTTTAAACAAGAAGATGATGAGGGCAATCGGCATGTCCATAACGATACTGAGACTACCACGATAATTGGCCTGTTAGATTACTGGCGCGATAAGGTCGAAGAGTATCGTGCAGAGAAGGCGACGGTGTAGCTATGACTGGAATAATTCGAGACAAATTACTTAATAAACTTAAAGATCAGTTTGCACCAATTATCAGCACTCTTAAAGAGATTAAAGAAACTGATCCGATTTTATATTGTCAGTTAGAATATATAGACGAGAGGGTCAAAGATGTGTTTGGCCTTATACGATACGCAGAATGCAATAACACAAAAACGAAAAATGCAACATCTAACGTGACAGTATTACCTGCTCACGAACGCGACTATACAAGCAAACGAGCAATGTTGCACGACTTTGCAACAGGTAGAGATTTTACACATAGAAACCTTGACGGATTTATGACTTCTGGTGTTGCACATATTGAAGACTTCTTTAACGATGTAGGGTGGACAACCTTACAATTTCGTTACGAAAACTCACAAAGTACTTTCCAGTTAGATCGAACAGAATTTCTAAAATATTTGACCGAATACCGGCAATACAGTCGTGATGTAGTTGAAACATATAAGAGGGTAGGACATGACGCTAAGCCAGGAAGAGGTATTGAGGGTATGAAGAAATTGGAAAGTATAAAAGAGAAGAGGCGTAGCCATGACTAACATTGCTATACTGCCTCACCCGTCAGCAGATTTGCTTGAACCATTCCTGGAGTCGCAACTGGCCCCATCTACACGTCAAGCGTATCGTGCCGATCTGATTGCCTTCTTTGGCACTACGCTGGTGACGGTGGATCAGGTTACTGGTGTAGCTGTCGAAGACGTTGAGGAGTTTAGAAACGATTTGATTGCAAATGATGCCAAGAATACGACCGTCAATCGTAAGCTAACATCATTACGCGGTTTCTTCCGTCGTATGGTAGCTAAAGGTATTTGCAAAAAGAATCCAGCAGATCCGGCACTGGTGCGTAACATGAAAGTATCGGATAGTTCAGTAGGCAAAGCGATTGCGACCAAACATATCAATGCCATGCTTAGATTAGCTCAATCGAACACAAACGAGCTAATGGCAAAACGTGATTACGCATTGATGCTGGTGTTACTGTATGCTGGATTACGTCGCGCTGAGGCGACGAGATTGCGCTGGTCAGATATACGCGAAGAGGGTTCGCACTTGATTGCCGTATTACCTAATACTAAATCCGGTATGGAACAGCACGTAAAGCTATCGCCAGTGATCGTTACAGCATTGCAAGCGTTATCTGATGCGTATCAAGATCAATTTGATTACGTATTTGTTTCGCTATCCACGCTCAACTACGGCCAGCATATGCGCCCTGCTACCGTAACGGACATTGTTAAAGGATACGGCAAGCAAGTTGGTATCGACATATCCGCGCATTCGTTTCGCCATACGTGTTGCACGTTAGCGTTTGAAGGCGGTTGCGCTCCGCAGAAGGTGCAAGGCCATTTACGCCATGCGGATCTGAAGACAACCTTGCGATACTATCAGGATCGAGATTCGCTTGACGACAATGCAACCGATTACATCAAGACCGGAGACAACAATGAGTGAGGAACTAACACCGGGTAAACGCATTAAAGAGGTGCGAAAAGAATTAGGAATAACGCAAGACCAGTTTGCCGAAACATTAGGCGTTACGCGAGTTGTTGTAAATCGGTGGGAGTCTGGCAAACAGGAACCTTCAGAAACGATTTTAAAGTTTGTCGATTTGATTGCAACCTTGAAGCCTGGCCGTGATTGGGTTAGATTACATGCGCCCAAAGCTACTGGCTAACGCCATAGGCTTCAGGTTAATAGATAAGCAGTCGCTGATCGGATAGACCGGTTGGCGGCTGTTTTTTTGTATATCATAGAAGACCATTATTTATGTTTCGCTATACATTTGCCGATTGGCAATTTTTTTTGTCAAACTTTTTTCCACCCACCTGTTGTCTGTAGGCATCCGTTTTTATATTGCTCATTTACAATAATTGCACGGTTGTGCATTATAATGCTATGTAAATGGCACTATAAGTTTATTATTGGCCCTAAACAGTGCAAAAGTGCAATATTTGCTGTTGCCTGTAGACTGCCAAAATAAATTTGCATTACTAAATGTGCAGTGGTATACTACGCACAAAAGGAGGCCAGCGTGCACAAAGACATAACCAAACTCATTGCAGAAAATATAAAAATATTAAGCGAACGTCTGTCATTGAGCCAAAACCAACTGGCCGAATTGTCTGACTTAAATCGCACAACAATTAACCATATCCTCACGGGCAAAAACATATGTAATGTAGAGACTCTGGCTAAGATTGCCGAAGCCCTCGAGGTGCATCCTACAGTATTAATGGACACGAGATTGAATATGGTTTTAATGACCGGAATCAAGCCGATTGATACCGCGATTGCTGAAATCAATAATAATTTGTTTAAAGGAAAAGCAGCAGTAAAAACGATTGGAAAATATTTTGCCAACGATTACAAGCTAAAATATGCAGACAAAAATTTGGATGATCCGTTTAGAGCAGGGCCAGGTTTTATAGAGGAAATTGAAAGCAATGGAAGTTCACCTGTGAGGGCGCATTCTCGCATCGTAACCGCGTGGATTACGGGCAACCAAATTCACACAATGCTTGAGGTCCGGAGGAACGCCGACGAACCTAAAGATCCGGCAAAAGAATTTATGAAACCTAAAAACTTGTTTGAAATAACAAGCGTGATAGATACGTGGCTCATTACGAAGGAAATACAAGAAGTTGAATTGGGCGCACCTTTAAAAATCAGAAGGAGGCTCTTAAAAAACCTTAACAAAAAATACGAATAAAATAAACGAGGCCCACGCGGTGCGCTAACACCGTGTGAGCCGATAACAATCCACCTCACTCGCAAAAGAAAGTAGGAAAGTATGTTGTTAAATATGCTGAACGGCTGTGCAATAGTCAAGTGGCTAAAACTGCACGGCTACACACTCGCCCTCACCCTCACATCGCTTTACGTTGTCGCGTTTCTGATTGTGCCTTTCGTTTTTGAGGTGCTGAAATGACAGAGACTCGCCAATACCCACCTAAAATTATTTTTGATTCCAAAGTTGTCGAGATCACAAAAGGCAAAGATAATCGCGGTGACCCGACCACTATTTTGCCGGACGGCACGTCGCACGATCTGATTCTAAATTACGACACGCCGCTTGAAAAGGATGGCAAATACGGGCCGTATTACATCTACAGCGTCGACCATCAGGGCGTAACCCACACCATGTTCGCAAACCCCCGTCAACATGAGGCGATACAGCATGCCGGTGGACATCGAGGCTCTACGATTCATATACAGTGTGACCGCGAGGAGTTCACGGGTAGAGACGGCACACAAAAATGGGCACCGGCCTGGACGGTTACCTGCACCGCTGCACCCAATACATCCGCAGATACATTTTTAGCCTCTGAGGATGCAAAGGAGCGCGCTGAGAAAGCCGCTGAGGCGTTATATGGTGAGCAACCCAAAGAGGATCAAGGCGATCTGTTAGGGGGTGATCTATGAGCCTACCCGAGGTTGGTTTTCGGCCTGACACACCTACCGCTTTAACCATTATCGACTGCGCTATTTGGCCTTACACGGTACAAGCCGGAACTACCCAAGCCAAGTTTAAAGTTGATGCTCACTCTGCAATCTTAAAAGAGCTACAGCCGATGTCGATTGGTCAAGGCGATACGATCCAAGTCACGGCCAGTAAACGGACGGACGGTAGCGTAGCGTTCGCCGTTGAGATAATAGCTCGATATGAACCGGATGACAGAGACAGTGAAGAATTTGCTGAGTACGCATGGAACAAACTGGTGTTGCTACATCGGCGATGTATGAACTCTGCCATTACTAACTGTAAGGCCAATAACATTGAGCCAACACCGGAGATGATAAGCTATCTCACGGGTGGCTTAATGCAACAAGCCATGCAACATGTGAAGTTTACGCGCCTTGTAACGGATAGCGATGAACTGCCATTCTAAGCTGATCGTGCGTGGAGCCATGCCCAATCTCAATACGGTGATAGCTGCGACAAAAAAGCATTGGAGCTATTACTCCAAAGAGAAAAAGCGTTGGACTCAGATGGTGCGCGTGGAGGCGTTGGCCCAGAAGCTCACGCCCGTCACGCAACCCGTTTGGGTCAGGTCAGAATACTTCTCAAAAAACAGACGTGCTGATCCGGACGGAATACGCATAGCAGCAAAATACATTTTGGACGGATTGGTCGAGGCTGGAGTCTTACCCGACGATTCGCAGAAATGGATCATCGGTTTTGTAGATCGGTTTGACGTGGACAAAGATGACCCACGAATCGAGGTCACGTTATTGCCGGAGCCGGATGGATTATGAGCAATCAGTTGTTGGTCGAGCAAACAGACGGCTGTCTAAAAAATGTCTACGCAGATCAAATTGTAGATGTGGTGCCGTCTATGGAACCCGACCGGCAACCGTGCGCCATCATAATGCGTTTCGGTAGCCCGGTGCTGTTATCAGAAGAAACAAACGTGATACAAATCATTGAGTGGTGGATAGAAAATTTAGAACAGTCACGTAAGCGCATGGGGTCCGGAGATACCGGCTGCGTTTAGTGACTCAGGGGTGGGCCGTTCTCCTCTTCGGCTCGCCCCGTCTAATTCAAATTGGAGAAATAATGGAAGAGTATACAGCCACAACACTGGAACGAGCCAGACACGTCCTCAGAAAGTTTCCGCTTTCGGACGGTGCAAAAATGGCAGTAGGTAAAGACTTGGAGTACGGATATACATGGGCCGCGCTACCCGAAAATAAACGCGCATTGGTAGCTACTATGCCACCCCGTAAACCAGGCGTGTTTACCGTTTTTACTACAGAAGGTCACACACTTAACCTCACCGGCAACGCCCTAACCCAGATGATCGAAAATGCCAGAACAAGACACAGAAACACGAAGGCCCGTATTGAGTCTTTTAGATCACGCCAGAATAACCCTACAAAATTTGCTGGACGAAACGGAGTTGACTACACCGCCAGCGCGAAACGTCAGCAACGAGACTACGAGGCTGGCATTAGAAATACTTTCAAAGTTGCTGGATGGGGCGACATGGAATTCACCTTTGCTGATGAAAGCGATTATCGAACTGATCGAGGGCGAAGTGGAGTGGCTGAAACGCCAGAGCATTCAGCACCAGTGGCGAATGGAAAACAAACCGAGACCGGCACGGCGCTACGAGACACCCGGCCCGGCACCGCTGAAATTGTCACACGCCGTCAATCAGCGGCTTACGGATGTGGGCCTCAAATACAACCACAACAAGAAAATGTGGTGTGGGTGGCAGACGGACGAGATGGTGATCGTAGCAAACGAATTGTTGTCTGTGCAGGGCAAAATGATTTAACGGGTGAGCTATGAAACCACGCAAACACGGTTGGGCAGACAAAGCTGCTCCATATAAAAGCTGGCGCTACCAGTGGAATGTAACTGGTGTGCATGATGTAGACCAGATCGAGTGGCGCGGTGACTACCCCGTTGCAGTGCTGGAGTTAACCACTCATCGGCACATCAATTTGAAGGTAAAAGACAAGGTAGCGCATCGGTTATGGCATCAGTTCAGTGGTAAAAAGCTACGCCATGTAGCAAAGGCACTAGGCGTTCCGTTTTACATCGTCCTCACAACATTTAACGCAGAAGAGATTTCAGTATGCCATCAAACAAGTCCGCATTCCGAATGGGTCGATATGCCGCGAGATGTCTATCGGCACTGGCTATCCTCGTTACAGCCATTGCCATCTACAAAAAATTTAAACGCAACTTAGACTACGAACAGCCCATAGGATTGTAACATGAGCAAAGATTTGACCGACGAGCAGATGGCAAAACTAAAAGACAACCCACCCAAAACGATACAAGTCTTTGATCGTGAAACGGGTAACGATTTTGAAGTGAAAGAGATCACCGTTCACGATTGGGGTTTGGAAATCGACATCGAAGTCTACAGGATGGAGTAAACCATGCACAACCTACCCATATTCAGTACAAAACAAGTTTCACAAATGTTTGGCATACCGCGCCGACCTTTAACTGCCTTTGCCGAATTGCAGATCGTGGATCACCATGACCAGCGACCCGGCACGGGCAACTCCAGGCGCTACAGCATAGCGAATCTCATGCAGACCAAACTTGCGTGGAGCTTGCAAGCGCTTGGAATAAGTCCAAAAAAATTGTCACGCAAGGCAGAGCATTTGAACTACGGTATCGCCCGATACCTCGATGAACCCAAAACTGCACCACGCTACATGTCGATTTGGCTTAATGACGAAATGGAAATCAAAGTTAACTGGCACACCAGCACAACACTTACTTACCCGGCTTCCATTTTGATGGACTTAAAAAAGCTGCACAAAGAAATCAACGATAAACTTGCCAAAGAAACAGCAATCTACTATGCCGAATAAAATGAACTATAACCTACCTATCTTGACCGCGAGAGAAGTGTCGGAGCGATTCGAGATACCGTTACGCGCTTTAAAGCAATACGCAGAATTAGGCATCGTGAATCTGGCGAAACCACATCCTGGTATCGGCACGGCCAGACGGTTTAGCATAACAAATATTGTCCAAGTCTACACCGCGTGGCATCTACAGATCATGGGCGTAAACCAAAAGAAAATTTCAACACTGCAAAAAGACATGATCTACGAAATCAATCAATTCTTGGACAACGTGGAAACTAATAATAGACACCTTATGCTATGGCCGTCCTACACAGATTACGGCCCTCAAGTTGACGTTGGTCGCAGTGATACACCAAAGCCACTTTTTATAGGATCTGTGGCTATAAATCTTCGCACCCTTTATGAAACTGTATTGGAAAAATTAGAATGGAGTGAACAATGATAAGCAGAACCATAATGCAAAAATTGTTTGGCATCCTGAGACGTTTGCATAGACGACAAAACACACTCACCACACCTGACCTAATTGAAGTAAAAAAAGAACTATATGAGGCATTAAAGATGGCATGTCATCGCCACAGAAATTATCAGGATTGGCTCGACAGAGAAGTAAATCAAATCAGACAAAACGAAAAAGAGGCACGAAATGGATAACAGAAAATACAGAGACACGCACAACACGCCCATCACGCCGGCACAGCAACGAGTGCTGGATGTAATACGGCGACACTTGGAGGAACACAACCGCACACCAACCATCCGACAAATCTGTGAAGAGCTTGGACTCAAGTCTACGTTTTCTGTTAGCACTCAGATACAGCGTTTGCAGAAAAAGGGCCATTTAGCATACGGGCCAAGAGTCGCACTCAGTGACCGGTATCGCACCGTCGTATTGGAGAAAAGCGAATGAGCAAAATGGAACCGTTACTACTCACCCCCGAAGAGGCCGCACAAACCTTGCGTATTAGTCGTGCTTATCTTTATGAATTGAAGTCAAGAGGTGATATTTCTTTCATCAAAATTGGTGCGAGTTTACGATTTAGGCGTAGCGATTTAGAAAAATTTATTGAAGAGCGAGCTAAAGAAACAGAGCGCACATTAAAGCTACAGGAGTTCGTTGCGTGATCCTGACGTGATCCTGAGCGCATTTTAACCAAAAACAACCACCTACGAATTGTCGTAAGTGGTTGTTTTTTATGGTGAGCCCGGCGCGAATCGAACGCGCGACCAATTGATTAAAAGTCCGTACAACACTCAACTACAAGTCATGTAAAAACAATACATTACAGTTGATATAGTTGCAACACAACGAGTTATATAATCAATGTAAGTCCAGAGAAGTCCATTAAATATGTTTGCAATCGGACTTGACCGTGATCCTACCGTGATCCTATATTAGTCATAATTGTGGATGCAATACTATGGCATTGGAGGTCATAATAATGAACGAAAAAAAAGTGTTTGTTGGCGCTGTTACTGTGAAGACCAGAAAAAGTAAAATTGGATATTATGCGTACTACAGAGATGAAAGCGGACAACAACACCTGCGGAGCTTGAAAACCACCAACCAGAAAAAAGCTGTTGAACGTGCAAAAGAAATCAACGACGCTTTACAAGGTGGCACCATAGAAAAGGTTGAAGAGGTAAAAAAAAACAGAGGCGTGACCTTTGCCCAAGTGACTGAAGAATACTTCAACGGCGAAACGCAAAACACGAAGAAGTTGCGGAAACGTCGCCTTAAGGCCGTGACCGAAAAGTCTGCTGCTACGGTAAAAGGTGAGCAATCATTTGCACGAACCATTTGCGCTCATTTTGGCGACCAGCCTGTAGCATCCATCACGGCACTGGACATCACGAAATGGCTGACCAAGATGTCGAAAAAAGGCGTGAGAAAGTTAGACGGTGGATGGACACCCAGCACCCGTAATCGCCATAAATCATTTTTCAGTTGTGTATTGCATTTGGCCGAAGAGAAAAACTACATCGCACGGTGGCCGATGGATGAGGTAGACCATGTAGATGAACTGGTCGATGAAAAGGATTTGCCCACACAAACAAAGTTTGACCAGTTATTGGGTTATTTGCCCCCCTACGTTTCGCTGATAATGAGCCTAATGCGATATACCGGAATGAGGGCCGGTGAGCTACATAGCCTTGTTTGGCGAGATATAGATTGGACAAATAATGTTATCGTAATTAGACCAAGTAAAGAGAAAGCATCCAGAGGTCGAAAAATACCAATGAATGACTACGTGAGGCCCACACTGGATAGCTTACGCGGTGGCAGTTCATGGGTAAAAGAGAAAAGCGGTCACAAGGTGCCTACCATCTTTTGGCCGTCCGATGAAAACCTGGACGATTTAATCATTCCACCTATCAATATATATAACACACTCAAACGTGCCGTCGATCAACTACTGGAAGATACTAAGCATTTAAAAGGTGAGGATCGGTGGACAATCAAAAAGGTCAATCGCCACATGATGCGACATCTGTTTGCTACCGATGGATCAGACAGGGGTATGCGTGATTCTGTCTTGATGGATATAGGTGGATGGAACTCGATCACTATGTTACGTCGCTATCGCCAAGAATCAGCCAAACGCAATCAGGAAGAGATGCAGTTGCTCAATGGCATCGCTGGTAAACCAAAACCAAAACTAAAAGCGGTCAAATCAGCCTAACACAAAGACCGCACCGGGCGTGGCAACACCCACACGAATCGCCACAAGAAGTTAAAGCCCGGTACGGCCATTTGTTACTTAGCGTGGGCATCTACATAGGCTTGACCCAGCACGTATGCGGCGGCTACGAGTGCGATGGGCCATGTCACCTCTACTGCACCTGTTCCGGCGGCGGCTCCGATTGCAGCGGTTACACCTAACTTTCGGCTACCCAATTTTTCCTTTAAATCATTCAGAAGTTTCATCGTTTTCGCTTTCTGCACTGGCATCCTGTTGTAGGCTCTCCAGTGCCGTTATTGCACCGCTTTGGCGCTGTATTAGTGCATTGAGTTCTGTTGCTTTGGATTGCGCCTCCTGGAGCATCTTTAGCGCCTCCTGGCGGTTCGTTGTTAGCTCTTCTATTTTGTCTGCAACAGTTGATACGGTCATTTCTCTCTCCTGTGGGTTTTGTTGGTTTATCGACCTCGTTTTTTGCTTTTTGACTTACCCTTTTTACGCGCTTTTTTAGCGGCCTTTTTGCCGGCTGTTGTATAGGCGTAGTGTTTACCATCCACGACAGGTGACATAGCTAATCTCCTTTTTTAACGGCGAGTAAATCGAGTTGTCGTTCGATTCGTAATGCGCCTAATTCATTGTTGGCTACACTCAATAACGTGCCGGATTTTATGCCTCCGTCTTTGTCCGTTTCGTAGACGTAGAATGTGGTCGATGTGAGCGATGTCTTGCTGATTCTTGCAGGTCTACGCTCACCGCCTACCTGTATCCAACACGTCTGATTCTCGTCATATTTTGATCCAAAGAACACCGCGCATCCGGCCAGTATGTTCTCTATTGAGTTCTTCAAAAACAACAAGGCAAACCCAACCACAAAGAGCCAGCTATACTGTTCTATTAGCAGACCGATACCGGATTGTTCGCTAAATTTTTGTAGAGCTGCTGCGGCTTCTGCTTCCATTCTTTTTTGCCATCCGCGCCGTTGGTGAACGCTTATCTTTTAGCTTTCTACGGTTCAGCAATTTTTCCAGCCAACGCCAAAAGCGGTTCATTTGTTTCCGGACGTGGCCTTATACACTTCAGCGAACATCACCGTCATTAGCCACACGATAACCCCGTAGACCGCCTCGTGATTCCAAAACTCCATCCATTTTTTATCCGCACCGTTTCTCGCAAACGGAAAGCCGATGGTGTGCCAAAGCTGGTATAGGATGGTCACGCAAATCGTAGCACCTCCGGACCAGGCAGCAGCTTTCTTCGATTCATCGGCGGCTTTTTGTCGTCTACTCAACGTAACCAGAGACCGTTTAGCAGACTTCAATTCACCTTTCAGATCGTCGCGGTCATGCTTGTATTCTTTCGCCACGATGTTTTCTGATGCGACCATTTTACGCAGATGTTCAATCTCTTTCACCGCTTCGACGTAAATTCGCCTTTGGCGCTCCGCAGACGGTATCTGCTCTGGTGGTGGATATTTTGCCGGAGACATTAGCTATCTATAGTAGGTTTGGTTTCTGGAAAACTTTCCGTAGAGGGCCACGCCCTGAGAGCAGACCTATACTGCATGATTTTCGCATGGTCAGGATGGTCTGTCACACTAACGAATTTATCGGTTCCACTTAGTTGCCTGTTGCGCCATTTTCGCGCTTGTCTTTCTATCTGTTCATCCGTGATTTCTGGCTCGGGTTTTAACTCAAACGAACCACCTCCTTCAGCCAGTTGTCTTGGTATCACATCATCATCGCAAATAATGCCGTCATCAACCCTTCCGTCTGCATATGTAATTTTGTATAGTGGCACTGTTTTATCTCCTTTCTGTTAGATGGACACTGGAAAAATGAGGACACAGCCATGCCCACCTATACCATTAGAGGCCGCGTTACCAGAAGTAGTGCTTGTTGTATAAGCACCGCCTCCACCCCCACCAAGAACTCCGCGCCCTGCCGTTACATATTTTAGGTTGTATGCAACGCCTCCACCACCGCAAAAAGCAGACCCATTCGGGTCTGTCATTTCAGCAGAGCCATCCAAAAATGGCGCGGTGGCATCATTAAACATTTGTTGCATACCTGTGTGTATTGTATTAAAACCTAAACTGTAATTATTAGCATCGTCATAATCAGCCCACTCCTGTGTATAATACGTAGTCAGCATACCTGAAAATGGTTCCATTGCTACAGGCATTGGATACCCTGCGACAAAATCTGGATTAGTATTTTTACTGTTAGAACTTCCACGACTCCACCCACTAAGATTACCACCGATAGTTAATTTCGTTGAGGTTCCTTGCTCGTTAGTACCTGGAGCGCGACCATTCATCCATAACCCTACCCCACCGCCTCCAGTGGCCCCTTTGCTTGCAGTCTGAGTATTGCCATAACCAGAGCCACCCACGTAATTGGCGATGTTACCGCCCGTTGGCGTGCCACCACTTGCACCAGATGTCGGGCCTCCACTGGTGTCAACTTGTCCTGCTGACCCTCCAGTTCCAGTCATGGTCGAAATATCTGATCCAGCAAACGTGGAATTAACTCCAGCCTCTCCGTTATTGTTACCCGAAGCAGTACCTGAAACATTCCCACCTCCAGCACCAATCGTAGCCGTGTACGTCACTGAACTGGAAAGAGTTAGAAGGCTTACGGCTGTTCCACCTGCTCCACCTCCGAGAGCTACACCAGTAGAATTATTTCCTACTGCGGCTCCACTGCCACCACCACCAATTACATATACATATGCAGTAGTTGTCGTAGCTGGACTCCACGAGGTTGTTGCGAAAAACTGAATGTTGGGCAACCCATTACCCGGCCCCTTTGTTCCTAAAACTGCCATGTAAAATCTCCTTTTATAAACTCATCCAACTGTCAATAGTTCCATCCACAAAAACCAGTTGCACTGCGTTGCCTCTTGGCAGTGTACCATCTTGGGCAAGTTCGTCT
>VTLG01000812.1_pt1 | contig 30391 bp, 27 predicted proteins | sample 4694571 | NCBI WGS metagenome assembly VTLG01 (sample SAMN12604809, study PRJNA352737) | marine metagenome | biome: ENVO:00000447; feature: ENVO:00000209|ENVO:00000569|ENVO:01000036; material: ENVO:00002151; isolation source: viral sequences binned using virsorter ...
CCATGTTACATTTGCTCCACCTATGGATGTTAGTCCATTTAGTTTAGAACCTGCTATATCCCCATCTTCCATAAAGCCTGTTCCAGATGCATAGGAAGAGTCTGAATTCCTGTATATTCTTACTCCATCAACATATACTTTAAATATGTCTCCACTGGTACTTTTGTATGAGTCACTAGCTGATGGTGTAAATCCTAGACTACTATAATCAAATTTGATCTGGTCAGTATTGAATACTGTTCCATCCCACGGATTATGTATGTAACTAGTTAATGTTGTTTCTGTAGCCATATTTATCTATTATTCATAAGTTTAATCCGTAAATGTCCATTAATTACCTATGGAGTACTTTTGTTCGTACTCTCGTATTTGTTTATCAGACAATCTGAATGTATCTGTTATACGATCTCCTAAGAGTTCTGTGAAGAATCCTCCTTTTATACCATACTGTTTTATTGGGGGAACTTTTTTAGGATCTTCTCCAACTAAATCTCTTGATACATTATTGGTTGCAATTACATGCATTCTGTGCAGTAGTAGGTCATATAACCCCGGAAATTTCCTGACTTCTTTTTTTGTTTCTTTATCTATTTTAGTTACAAATGGTAACCTAAGTTTAGCAGCTTCTCTAAAAGCAGTCATAATATCTTGTAGTAGTCCAATTCTTCTATCTGGGTCTCCTACATGAACTCCTTCTTCTATTGGAGGATACGAAGCTGTACTATCCCATTTATAAGATGGAGAAGCTATTACATCATGTAATGTTTCAATTAAGGTTGCTTTTGGTTTAGAAGGATCGACAGGATTATCAACTAATATAGTTCCCATTAATCTTTTGTATTCAGAAAACATTTCAGGAGTTAATTCTATACCAACAGTTTTACCATTCCATTTTTTCCAAGTCCTTTGTGGAGCAGATAAGTGTGCTCCCATTTTTTCTAACTCAGTCCACACTAAGTCATATTTAGTTTTTGTTATTGTTTTTGGTAGTATACCGCTAATTTCTTGAAATTTTCCAAATGTACCATCTCCTACTCTTTGTATTAAACCTCCGGTTAGCCAGTCATATTCTTCTGCTTCTAAATCATGCCAGAATGAGGGATCTACAGCTTTAAGTGCTCCAGCCGCAGATGTTTGTACTTTTTCAAGATAATATTTTGTTTCTTTAAATCCGGGTGTACCAGTGAAATAGTGTGACCCTTGCTCTATATACTTAGGTACTAATCCCGCTTTTTCAAACGGTTTAGTAAAAAGAGATTTTAATTTGTCAGGATTTTGATGTGCATCTTGCATTGCTTCAAATACATCATAGAAATTTCCAACAAAGTGCATATTACCTAAACTCTGCATGAATCCTAACATAGCTAGTTCCATTACTCTTTCTTTATGACTATTATACTCCCAAGCATTCTCATATATATCCGACATAATCATTATTGCACCTGTTACTGGAGCATACCTATCATAAGGATACCATTCATCTCCAATTCTAATTGAGTAGGGTTTATGTGTTTTTAACCACGCTTCTCTCCGATTTAGATCTCGTGGCCCTGCTCCAGTAATTCTATCTTCTCCAAGATAATTCCATACTGTAGTAATCATACCGCCAGCTAATATAGTATCACCTAATATCTTAGCTTTTTCATCTGGTGTACCTTCTAACCATTGTCTCCGTATTTCTGCTCTTAGTGGTAAAAATCCTTCATGCCTGTTGATTAATCGCTTAACTACATTAGCTGGAGTTCTTCTAATTGGTAACCAGAATTCAAGAAATCTTGATTTTCGTATTACCCTATCCATACCAGTAATAAGTTTTCCTGCTTCTAAAGTTTCTTGGAATATTCTTTCTCTTGCATATTGTATACCTGCTTCATTAGTACCTCTTCCATACTCATCATAATACTTTGACATATTATTTTCTATGTAATCCAATTTAGGATTAACTAGTTTACCTCTATCATCTGTATATGGTTTAGCTCTTTTTATTTTTTTAGGCATACTAGTCATTATTTCACCATATGCCCAAGAAGCATAGTTTATTTGTTTTAAAGTTTCATCCATAGCTCCTAAACCTCTTAATGGCATTCTTATGGCTGCTCCTGTTGAATTTACAAGCCAATTTAACCATTTAGACGAACCTTCTAGTCCTATATAGTGACCTGTTTTTAATCCTGAGTCATCTATAACTGTTCTTAGAGGATCTAATGTATTTTTACCTTCTTTAAATGCTTTCAATCCTTTTAATGTTGCAGGGATAAAATGCTTATATATACCAATTAATCTATGAACTGCTTTATTAGCTACTACAAGATCATCTTTATATGTACTAGTAAATGGAGCTTTAACTCCTGCTCTTATAGTAGAGCCTAAAAGATCAGACAGTGGTGCAAAAGCTGTTTCTATTGTTCCAGAGAAAGCCGCTTGTTCAAACACTTTGAAAGAAGATAACAACTGAGATCTGAAAGCCTCTAGTACTGCTCCTGTTGCTTTTTTACCAAATGCTTCACTACCCTCTAATGCTAATTTTATTCTTTTGTGGATTGGTAAAGAAGTATCAACAAAAGCAAATCTTATCATCTCTGCCATATCTTTATTAAATCCATTTTTATTTAACTGCTCATTAATAAATAAATCTCTAGCTGTGGCTTCTGCTTCAGTTAATTCACTACGTGGAATTAATTTTCCTTTATGTGTAAATGCTGGTGGTACTTTAACCCCAAATTGAGCAAGGCTTCTTCCTATAGTAGCTCCTATATGACTATGTAGAGTAAATAGGTCACTTAGTTGTTGAAAATCATTTAATAGTTCTAGTCTAGTTATTGGATTTTCTATAGAACCGGGAGTATTTATTTTCCTTGAGAAGTCAATACCTAAGTCCCTGAGAATAATTCTATAAGCAAAGAGTTCCGATTCCATACCAGCAATATCATCATATTTACTAGCCATCCGTTTTCTTAATGTTTCAACAGACTCACCATGCAAAGTTGCGGCATACTGTAGTTCATGTGGATGCTCCGCACCTTTTATATCTCCCGCTATTTTTACACCTTTATCTATTAAAGTTTTTTGACCTTTTTTCATAAAAGGAGTTTGTAAAAATCTTTCTTTTGGAGTCATTCCTCTTTTAGTAGCATGTTTAGAAAACAAGCGTTTCTTCCTGTAAATTGCTGCTACCATCTCTACAGTTTGATGCATACCTAGTTCTCTTACAGTATCTAAATTAAATACTCTAAAAGAGTCATCTATTTTAGCTCCAGTTTTTGTTGATCCAGATATAACTGCTTCTAATGCTCCAAGTAAATCAGTTTCATCAAAGGCTAGAGCTTTATTTAGAACCTGCATACTTGGTAAAATTAGTTCACCTTCTTTTGGTGTAGCTGTTCCTCCCTTTTTAGTAGCTTTCTTTGTTTTCTTCCGTTTAACTTTAGTTTGTAGTTCTTTTAAAGCCTTTGCTACTTCTCTTTTTTGGTTAGGAGACATCGGCCCAACTAGTTTCTGCACATCTGCTACTGTAGCATTAGCAGTGTGTTCCGCTAGTTTTTCTGCTACTTCTCTCTTTTTTAATCTTTTATCTCTTCCTATTTTAGCAATACCTTTATATGTTACACTAGCTATTTTCCCAAATCCTCGTAATGCTCCATCAATAAATACAGCATCTACTGCTACTTGCAGTGCTTGTAATAACTCAGGAGTATCTTCATCTGCTCTTATCAAGTTATTAACTGCTCTTCCAATATCCGATTCAACAGGAGTACCTTCCATTACTTCTGTTAAGTATTCTAATGCTCTCTTATCTTCTAATGGGAATGCCGCTAATCCAGCTACAATATCAGACGTTATGGGTCTTGAAGGTGTGGCTGGAATAATTCGTTTAGTAACAGCTAATGCAGTAACAAAAGATATAATAGGTCTTGTTACTCTATTTACAGGATTATCAGGCTCTTCTTTAAACCACCTTCCAGCAAGTATTTTATTTCTAATACTATTGGGATTTGCTTCTGAAAAAAACATGAAGTCTTTTGTCTCATCCCATTCTGTTGTTATTCCATTTACATGGAGATCATAATCTGATCCAATTCCAGCGTTATTTAATTCTTCATCTATTGTTCTTCCTAGATGATTTAGTCTAGTCAGATTACCTAAGTTATGGCTTAAATCATAAGCTGATCCTAAGATTACTTTTGTTGGAACTTCTACTACATCATTAAATATTTGATTCATAGTATCCGTTTCTTCTGGGAATACATCTGCAAGAGTTTTACCAGAAAATGATTTTGGTTGAAACCTTTCTGGTAATTCGTTGGTAACCCTTTGTGGTTGTTTAAGGGTATTAATAGCATCTCTTTTGGTTAGAGGAGGAGCAGGTTTCTGTTTAAGTTCAACAGGTTTCGGTGTAGGTAATCCACTACCCGGTTTTCCTAAAAAGTCTACCTTATCTTCTTCTGCCGTTTTACCAGCTTCCTGTGCCCTTTTCATCAGTTCTTCAAATGTTGCCATAATATTTTAATACTTTTATATGTTTAAAATTTCATTTGATTTGCTATATAAGTACCAATAGCTGATTTTTGATCAGGAGTATCCTCTGTTATCTCTAATCCTAAATCATTAAATATAGTATTTAGAGTAGTTTCATCTAAGCTATCAACTAACAACAGCATTTTTGTAGGATCTTGTAATACACCATAATCCATAGTTTGATTTTTAGATTTAAACATTCTATTCGCTATATCTTCCATCTTTTTATTAGGAGATGTATCAGACGTTTTATCCTTTGTGGCATCTTGTAAGGCATTAATTTTATCTGGAGACATTATTGCATCCATCCTAGTTTTAACAGCCTTTTGAAACTGGTCTATTTCTGATCCTTCTAATTTCCCATCTTTAACAGTTTTAAAACCTTTGTACCCCTTTTTAAACTTAATAGAATGTGCTATTGCCTCTTCCTGAATTATTTTATGTACCTTATTTTGTAGTGCTATAACATTACTTATTTCCTTTTGAGACATATTAGAAGTGGCTCTTGTAGTTTGTAATTTCCAACTTTGTGGATCTAAAGCTCCGAGAACCCATCTAGGAAACTCTCCTGATACTTTCATATTTAATTGATCCATATACACTTTGAGATCAGGTATGTCTCTATAGTCTACTAAGGTATCAGCAATATCTTTAATCATTGCCTTTGAATCTGAGTCCAATGTTTTCTGTTGACCTTGCAGATACTTATTTATTTCTGTGTTTAATACTTCAGGTTTTTCTGGTGAAACTTCTTCAACTATTTTCATTAAACCTTCCACAATCTCTTCTTGATCAGGAGTAGGAGTAATTATGGAAACTTTAGTTGCTCGTTCTTTAATTTTATCTGCATCCTCTAATGCATTATTCCAAACTGAAGGATGCCTTTTTTCAATCCAAAAATTAATATTATTCAGTTCATCTTTTACTTCTTTTAACGACTTTAATTTTTTCCCATTAATAAGTTTAGTCGGAATCATCTCCCATCTAACAGCCTGTTCTAATGTAAATCTATCAGATAAAGCTCTGTCTAGTTCTTGTTGGGCTGTTTCTGGTCTTTCAGTACCTTTATATTTTTCATAAGCATTGAAAATAGTATCTCTATAATCTTTTATTATATCTTTATTTAATTCTGTAACTTCTGTTTTAAACTTTTTCTGTAGTTCAGAGTCCCAATCTTGGTATCCTTTATATTCTCCATCTTCTCCTTTAGCTAAATTTAAGTATTTAATCCATATTCTCTGCCTGTTTTCATTAAGTTCTCTTATAGCATCTTGTTCTACCTGCATAACTTCAGAACTTTTAAAGAGGTCTGCTACACCATTTTTCATGGATGCTTCATTAAAAAAGTTCTTAATTACCTCAGTACCATCAGTTTTAGCTTGTGTAAAGAAATCTATTTTTTCACTGCTAGTAATTGTTTTTATATGGTTCTTAATTAGTGTCTGCTGACTCTCTGAAATATCATAATGCTCTTCTTTAATTAAATGATACACTATTGAATCAAATATATTTTCTGGACTATCACTTAATTCTATAGTTAAAACTGTGTCATCCTCTAGTAAATCATTAGTTTTATCAAATAGTTCATGATCCTCTAACTTTTTAACCATCCCAGGTTTTGCTGTTAAAGTTGTATCCATATTTGATACTACTGATTTTAATATTGTATCATATCCTCCTTCTATTGCATCCTTTTGTATAGTCTCCCATACTGTTTTAGCATTTTCCATTCCATCTTTAGTTGCCATTTTAAAATCATAGTATGCTCTATTAGCCTTTATTCTAAAAGCTCTTTCATCCTCTTTCCTTTGAAATTCTAAATACGCTCTATCGGAATTATTTTCACTATTTAAACTAGCTAGTATCTCTTTACGTGTATCATAAATTAGTTTTCTTCCCTTCATTGTCTGAGCATAGTTACCATGCTTAGTTTCAATTTTAGGAATAAGGTCTAAGTAGCGGAGGTTATTTGTTTCTTTAGCTTTCATAGCAAGAGTACTAGCATTCCACCAAAGAACATCAGTAGGATTTGCCCCTTGCTCTATAAACATTTGGTTCTTAATGTTCATCTCTTGTGAGATTCCAGTCAATTTAGCAGATGAGTATCTTGCAGTTCTTAATTCAGTTCTTATTTTTTCTTGTTCTTCCTTAGATTTACCTTGTATTCTCTTCGCAAAAGTACTGAAATCGTTTGCTGGACTGTTTGTAAACTTAGGTTTGGTTTCCATGACTCGTTGTTATTCCATTATTATAAAGTGGAGTTGTTACTTCACCTTTTTGCATAGCTCGTTTAATAAGATTCTTATTAAGTTCTTTAGCTTGAGGATGTTGTTCTAAAATATGTTCAGGAGGCATTTCAAATTGAACTTGTAATTTTCCTGCCTTACCAGTTTGAGGATTTACATAAGGTTTTAAAACTAATTTTCCAAAGGCTTCTTCTGGTAAATTACTATTTGATACTATTTCTTTCAAGGCTTCACTAAATACTCCTTGAAATTGTGTAAAGGAGGACTTAGTTTTCTTATTATCCATATGACTAAAGACTCCCCATGTTTGTACTTTATACTCAGGACTTTTAGCTTGTTCTGCCGGAGGCTCTTCTTCCAGTTTCTTCTTTGTATTATTTTTAACAAGTGGAGTTTGATCTTTAAATTGAGGGCCACTATCAGGATGTTTACTAGCTGCTTTGAACTTTTCTGTAGTTATATCTACTTTAGGTTTCTTATAATTATCTCCTAATTCTTTTGCCATTTGGTAATCTAGAGCTATACTATCGCTAGTAGAACGGTTTACTTCCATAAACTCAGGATGATGATCAGTTCCTACTTGATTACGTTTCTTTGTATATTTTGTATCCTTTGTTGATGCTAAGTTACTTGGTTGACCTCCAGTCGAAATTTTGTCACCTAAAATTTCATGGAGTAAATCACTTTGATCGGTTAATAGACCTATTTTAGATTTAGCAACATCCTCAGAACTTAGATTTTTTGGATTGAATGCCATTTGTTCAATAAGTCTAGTAGTTTCAGCTACAGATTCTTCATGAGCTATCATCTCTTCTGCTGAAGAAAATCCTTTAAACATTTCTTCATCCACAGTTTTATCGTCAACTATAGTAGAATAGCTACTTTCCATTTTTCTACTAGTCTGTTCCTTGAATATCTGTGCCTCATGTTGGGCGTGATCTTTTCCTTTTGAAGCTATAACAGCATCCATTCCGGGCCAAAAAGTTTCGCCCATTATAATATCATTCCTACTTTCAAAATCTGGTCTGTTCTCTTCTACCCATCCATCTACAAACTCTTGGTACGTTTGTGCTCTATGTTCACTAGGTGGCCCTTCAGTAACGCTTGGTTTATTAAATTTCCACTCTCCATACGCTTTTTCAAAATCAATCCCCTTCTTTTGTAATACTACTTCAGCATCGGCTGTATCTACTCCCCATTTATAATAAGGATTTTCATATAAAGGAGCATTTTCACGGAATTTTTTTAGCGAACTTGGTTTAGCATTTTTATACTCTAGATACCCTTGTTCCTTTAGTTTTTCATTTTTTTCATTTTGTGCTCTATTGTGAGCCTCTAAAGCAGCAGGGCCAGATTTCATTAAAGCACCTAAAAATTGACTCATTTCGGTTGCTGATCCACCAACATCCGTTCTTCCAACTGCATTCTTTACGGATGTAGGAGAGAGATTCTTTTGTATATATGAGGATTGCTTTTGGAATCTCTGGCTTCCTTCCATTAACTGTTTTATACTTGCCATTTATTTCCTATTAATAAGCTGTTCCCGGTTTAGTTGGATTTGGGGATTTTACTCTAGTCATACTTGTACCTGTAGCATATCCACTTGCTGCCGCAGTTCCTAAACCAAATATCTTAGAATGAGCAGACTGGCTACCGCTTCGTGGAAGAGCCAGTATATTACTCTTAGCTGTATACCATCTGTTATGTTTATCTCTTTCTAGATTATCCCAAGCACCTTTTTGTTTCTTTAGTCCCCTTTGAAAATTGTTTTCTATGTCATTTAGACTACCTAGTACTCCTCGTTTATGATTAGCAAGAATTGAATCAGATGTTTGACCACCTCCTCCCATGTTTTCTAAGTTCATAGATTCTAAAGTAGAACGCTCTCTCTGCGATTTTATAGCTAATTGTAATTTTGCATCAGCAGCATCTTCAGCCGATTCATAACCAGCTTCAGTTATATTAATTTGCTCATCATGAAGTGCTCCAACATCTCGATGCATAGCATCTATCTGCATTTGCTCATTCTGAGCCGCCATAGCATTCTGTTGATTTACTGCATCTTGTTGAGCTTGCTGTTGTTGTTGCTGTTGTATAACAGAGATTGCCATCATTCCCATAGTCATTGGTTCACACATAACTTTTTCCTTTTAAAAATAAATTAAATGGTATTTTATCTACACCAAACTCAGGTTCTCTTGTAATTAAATTAAATCCTAACTTCTGTAGCCACCTTGCAGTGGTCTTATTTCTATCATCTACATAATTAAAAACTGTTTTAAACTCTTGTAGAAATAGCTTGAGGTACTTCTTTGAAACTTTATAGAAGTCCTTTTTATACTTTGTCATATCATCTGAACCTATTAACCAAACTATTCCTGTACCTTCTTGTACCTTTGATACACCAAATATACCTACCACTTTTTCTAAATTCATATGTTTAGTTGCTTTTTCACTAAGTAATAAGGTGTAACAATGGTCTCCAGAGATCTCAAATCCCTCTAGGAGAGCTTTAATTGGAGTGAACCTACCTGAACTCCATATTTCCTGTTTATCGACCTCTCTAACACGTTCTGAGAGTTCGTAACAATCTTTCTTCTTTGTCTTTCTTACTCTATATAACATTAGATTCTCTGGTTTCTCAGGACTTGCATTGCTTCCCAGTCTGCTGACTGTAATGCAAGAGGATACCATGAGTCACTACTCACAGTTATTTTAACATCTTTACTATTGACATACACAGGTACTCTGTATACTCCTGTTTCCAGTGTTTTATTACCAAGTAAGGATGTACCCACAATTACACCTGTGAATTCGCTAGTTGTTATATCTCTATATAAAGCATCATGAGGTTCTGGAGATACTGTTACTTCAAAAAATCCTGTTTTATCATAAGATATTTCAAAGTTTCTAATTTGTAGTCTACCAGAGTTTATTGAATTATCATTATTCTTAACAAATTGTTGGGAGAATTGGTACTTAAAGTCGTAAGGTATACCTGCGTAAATCACAGGTTGAGTATTACCCCTTTGTTGAGAAAGGTCAGTACCTTTGACTAAATAAGATGCAACATTAGCTTCCAGTAATGCGGTAGTAGCTCCTTTTACTTTTTCTCCTGTTTCAATGATATATTCAACTACTCGTTCTTTAAAAGTTAATACTGTATTATCTGCTAATGCAGATTCTTTTGCAATAGAAGGAGTTATACTTATGGTAACTTTAGTAGGCTGTGTAGCATCTGGTACTTCTGCTTCTAATACTTCAAAAGTTTCTCCAGCTTTTCCTCCTATAGTAAATGTTTGTCCTACTCTTGGAAAGAATGTTCCTCCTGTATCTAAACCTTTAATTGGTATCTTAGATCCAAACTTATTAGACCCATCTACTTTAACACTACTATCTGTTATTTTATCCCAGTCTACATCTGTATAAGGTAATGGGTTAGCTATAGTTACATCAGCAGTATTATTTGTACTACCGGGATCTGTTAGTCTAACTACATTCCCTGCAACATAGCCTGTACCTAATGCTGTAGTAAATACTGTTGGTTGACCGTTGGCATCAGTTGTAATTGAGAAGGTTCTACCTGAACCAGACCCACTTACATTAGTTTGATGTGTATCTGGATCAACTGCTGTCAATGATTGATTAATTTGCCATGCAGTTACAGCAGGAGTAGAATCAGCAAGTAAGTCCTCATTAGTTAATTTAACTCTTCGATCCAATCTAATTCCTATCTTATCATCTTCAACTGCAATAGCACTATCTACGGACAAGTTAAGTTTCTCTAGGTATACTTTATCATTAGATCCATCACCTCTTCTGAATAGCATGAAAGCTATAGATCCTACAAATGCAACGTCTATTAAATCTGCATCGAATGTCCACTTAGACCATGCAGACTGTAACTTCTCTTTATCATTGTAGTAGTACTTGTATACATATAGTTCCTTCCTGTTAGTACTAGAGGAAATCAATAGTACCTCTTCATTAGAGGATACTGCAAGTTTCTTAACTACTCCCTCAATGTACTCTGGTACATGAGCAGAGATCTCATTTGCATCATTAGTCTCGGATGCGACATCAATGAAGTACTCTCGGATACCTGAGTATGCCCCACGTTGAAATGGGAAGAAGATTGTTTTACCAGCCGCTACTGGCTTTGCATCCGTAGAGGTCTCAAAGTTCGTTGCAACGTCAACTGTTACTGAGGTGGGGGTAAGGAACTGGTCAGAAGTTAGTTTGAACTGCTGGAGATCTGAGAACAATATAAGGCTTTCCTGAAATGGTATGGCAGACTTTAGGATAGCCACTTGGTTGTTACTTACAGCTACATCAATAACTGCTGTATCTAGTACTGAGAGCACAGTAGTATGAAAGAAATTAAAGTATGAGCCAACTTCAGATAGTATTACGTTCTCATCTGATATAAACCCAAGTCTGTTCCTGTGAAAGAATATATCATTAATAGTGTACAGTGGTGTATCTCCTGCATAATTTGCAAATGACGGAAAGGGATTAGTATTTGTATCACCTTTCTCTCTTATACCCCAATCAACTGTATTTAATACAAAGTATATCTGATTTGCTACTCCATCAACTGTACCAAAGTTTTTATACAACTGTACAGGCATTGTTGTATTATCAATCGTGGTTCTAGCTCCTCTTGTTAGTGTTGCATGAGAGTGGTTAGCAGTTCCACCGGGGTACACTGGTTGAGCACACTCTTTCCATACACCATCCATCCACTTAACATAGTAGTCATCTTGTCCACTAGATCTATCACCTGATATTTTAGCAATAAATCCAGAGGGTACTTTAGATCCGGGTAAGTATCCAAACTGAGCAACTTCATCATGTCCATTAATTGCTCTCATGTAGGAATCACCTTTACCATCTGTAACTTCTACTGTAAATGGATATTTACTATTCTTAATATGAATAATACTCTCTGATCCAGTTAAGTCACCTCCAGAAGCATTGCTTACAGTGAAAAATTCTCCTTTGTCACCTGAACCAGTAGCATTGTTAAATGCGTGTAATCCACCTGCGTAACTATTAGAATCACTTGCTGGATTATATGATCCATGATTAAGCACTCCTACAGCACCATCATATACACTATCACCAGTTTTACTAGTATTTGCAGTATCACTAGTGTAAAGAGTTTGAGTGCCATCAACCTTTACTTCTGCTGGATCACCTCCAACTAATTTGCATTTAAGAGTTCTATGTTGTGTACCTCCATAAAATAACTCATAAGCAATATTAGATACTACAACTGCTTGTTGATTATTTAGTGACTCATTATTGGGAGAACTACCACTTCCTGATATAGACTTAACTTTATTATCAGGAGTTTGATGATGGAATACAGTTGTATTTCTTAGTGAATCATTATCCATCACTCCATCTGAATCAACATTAAACTCTTTAATAGTTATCTTGTAATCTGCACCATAATCTCCTACTTTAAAGTAAACCAGTGATTCATAATCTCTATCTTCTGTAGTTGTAGTAGATTGTTTTACTAATTGAGTTTTATTAAGTAAGAATGTAAAGTCAGCAATAGTGGTTGCTGATAGCTTATTTGGTTTAAATACTTCATTAGGCCCAAAGTTACCTAAGTATGTCTGAACAGCCGCTAGTAATGCGTTTGAACTTGTTATATCACTACTAGTTTCAGCACTCCTAATATAGACTTCACTTCCTGCTGTACCTGTGGCATAGCCTGTTAAGTCAATTAACTTAGCTTCGGCAGCTACATTAGAACCAGCACCATTTGTACCACTAGTAGACCCACCTTTAACAATGAGTGCATAGGCTTCATCCTCTGAACGTCTTATAGTATGGATGAATACATCATCACTATCACTTGATGTTACACCAGCAACCTCAGTAACATGCTCTGTACATGGGCGTTTCTCTAATCCCCTTGCTATATGGGATAACCCATTTTCCTGCTTTTCACCTTGAGTTGGTAACCTGAGTGTCGCTGGTTGCTGTGATACCCCATTGATTAAACTGGGTATTGTTCCTGATATAAGTGGCATTATTTCCTATGTTGTTAGTAAGGATGATCCTTTATCTCTTTCAACTACTCTATATACATCATATGAATCGAATATAGTATAGTCACCTACGTTACCTTCGTATTCCAAAAGTTCTGACCATGCTTGTGCTTCATCTTCTTGAAAGAATCTATGTAATTCTCCTGATCCCACAACTCTATCATGAAAGATACGAGCCGATCTGACTGCTATGAATCTTCTGGCGGCCTCTGGTAATTCATCAAAATTAAGTAATATTACTTCATTAACTGTTACATTTTCTGTGAATGTATGAGTATTTTTTTCTCTATCGTATAATTTATTTGCTCGTTCTACAATATCACTATCACCACTTCTAACTTTGTTAGTAGTATCTATACGTAGAACAGAGTTACCTAATGGTATTTGACTATTCTGATTAGGTTTTTTAACAACATCAAAATCCATATTGAATGTCCAACCTTTAGCTTGAACGGCTCTTGATGTATTATTTAATATGTCTTTTGCAATAGCAGCATCAGAACGACCAGCTAAGTTTGTTAAGTCATTAACTTTGTATTCACCAATGGTCATCAGCATCATGTTGACTGCATCTAGCTCAGACATTCTTTTTAAGTCTGCCATTTTATTCCTTGTAAAAAAAAGGGAGTACCTTAAACAAAGTACTCCCTAAGAGTTATCAGCTATTAAGTAATAGCGTGAATTGACACGGCACATGCAGGTCGCAATACGTTGTGACCCATTGCATACTTAGATACAATTAGTGTACCCTGACGATTAATTTGATACTCTGATTCAACAGACATATCCATTAGTTTTACAGTAGCAACTGCATCTTGAGTCATCACAAGTGCACGTACTTCCATTGCAACATTGGAAATATACTGGTTATCACCAGATGCAAAGTCATCTGTATTATCTCCAGCAGGTACACCATACTGATTTTCACGACCAGATCCTACATTATCTGCTAATGGAGCAGGTGCAGTAGCCGCTCCATCTTTATGTCCAGATGGTCTTGCTGCTACTAGTGCCGCATTTGCAGAAGCCTGTGTCCACAGGTTAGATACCCATGTAGTTCCAGAGCTATAATAACCAAGATGATTAGTCACATAGATTGGCATACCAAGAATTTGAGGTACTTGTCCACCAGCTATAGAACCTCCACCTCCAACATCTCTATTGAAGATTGCGAAGTCCACCATATCTGTGGCATCTGAGACTTTAAACAAGTCATAGTACATATCAGTTGGCATGACAACAAATGGATCACCCGGAATATTGTAGTTATCAAAGATGCGTCTTGCATCCATAATAGCTTGAACAATGTCCTTAGGTTTACGAATGTCTGCTGCGGCATCTCCACATACTACATTAGGTGTGAAGTCCTCGTCATCGAATGCCGAGTAATCTTGAATCATTCCTGCTTCTGCGGCAATCGTTGAGTTCTCACATAATGAACCTTTAATTGCAAGTCTCAAGATATTCTCATCAGCAACTTTTGATAATCCAAAGCCAGCTTCTTGAGTGTAGACGCTTCTGATGTCATAATGTCGCATAGCATCATCAATATTAGGGATGAACTGTGCATTAATTAAGAGATCATCTACTGCAACAATACGCTCACCTTGCTTGGAGGCTGTTGGAGTTATCTCATTACCCGGAGTATGATAAGACGCATCACGGTACTTACCTGTCATCGGGAATTGAGCCGATTTACCTTTTGAAATCGTTCTTACACGATGTAGAGGCATCATTATATTTTTCGATTGGAATGCTGTCAACACTTCTCCTGCGTACAACTTGAGAAATAGTTCCCTAGATGCACCACTTCTGGAGGTATCAGCATTGACCATACCAGACCGATGAATGCCTCCTTCTATACTTGAAGATATAGAAGAATAATTTGTAGCCATTTTGTTTTTCCTTAGATTAAGGGTTATTTGGTTTAATAATTAAATAACTCAGAAATCTAGGTCTCACAAAGTTCAGTACAGAGTTGTCCCACGCATGAGGCTAAGTCTTACTTTTCGGTATTGTCCTTTGTTTCTTTGTTAGAGCACGTTGGAATTACCCAACCTTTGTGCAACCTTTGCTCTATAGGCAGGGTCGCTATGATACTTCGGATCGCTCATTGCCGAAGTAAGTTGTGCTAGTGATTCGTAGCGAGGAGCTATATTCTCACCTACATCACCAGACAATAGTGCCGGAGGAATTCCCTCCGAATTTTGGTATCGGGCATATAAACCCGCAACTGCTAACTGTGTGTTAGCATCTAAATTTTCTAACTGAGTATTAAATGCTTCGACTTCCCACGGTTGTAGGTTGTCATTTGCCCACTCTAGCATCTGATTATAATTTTGCTCTCCTCCTACACTAGCATGGACAGTATCTATATTCTGATCTCTTAATGCTTCCTGTCCTTGTATCCATGTAGATGCTACATCTCTAGTTATTCCTGCTTCTTCTAAAGCATTTATAGCATCCTCAGATAGTCCACCTGTTGTATTATACTCTTCTTGGAATACAGAGAAGTCTAACCCCCTGTCATCTAGAAGTTGATGTACTTGGGATGGAGTGGTTTCCTGTATTGCAGGAACTTCCTCATCTTGAAATCTTTGAGCTTCCTCTTGTTGCTGTCTTTCTGCTGAACTAGAGTGAAACTGTTGTTCTAAACTTTTATAGGCTTGTGCTAATTCTTCAGCAGAACCAAACTTTTCTGGAAGCCACTCAGGTCTACCAGTATCTTGCACATATATTTCTTCATTATGATCGCTTGCTTCAATAGGATCTTCAACTTTAGCTAACATCTCATGAACATGTGCAGGGTCTCCTGCTTGATTAACTCCTTCGCCTTGATATGTTGTTACTTCATCTACCATTATCTTTCCTTCTTAATGTGTGTAGTTACGCTTGACCAGCCATAGCTTGTTGCATTTGTTCCATCATCTCAGGATTCTGAGACATTGCTTCACTCATACCTTTAGCTATCTGCGGAGTTGCTCCTTTAACAACATCACCCATCATTTGAGCTTGTTGCTGTTCTTGCATATCCGCTTTTTGCTGTTCCATTGCTTCAGCTTGCTCTTGTTGAATCTGTTCATCTGTCTTAATTAGACCACCTGTGTCAATACCAAGTGATGCACCGAGTCTATCCATGTAGTCATCAATGTTTAGTTTCTGTGCAATTACTTCTGGCCCTAGTGGACTCAGGTATTCAAGGAATTGAGATAGTTTATTAAGATCTTGACCCCGACCTAGTGCTTCCATACCTGTGACAATCTTCGGCTTAACTTTGTCTTTTGGAAACTTAGGCATCTTCTTAGCCTTCACCATTTTCTGAAGGAGAAGATTAATTAGTGGTAACTGAAATTCCTGAGACAATACAGAATAGACACCGCCTAGAGTACTCTCTAGTTCCTGTGCCATGAAGCGTACTTCTTCTGCTGTTACTCTCTCAGCATCTCGTTGAACAGAAGAGTTAAGAAGAAAAGCCGCAGCTAATCTCTCTTCTATTTTCTGTGCCGATTCTTGTGCTACTCTGAAGTCATTAAACTTCTGCACTTGTAAGGTGGATACATCATTTGCATCCCCTTGTATTATTGCACCACTTGGTGCTTCAGCTACAGACCTTATCCTAGTAGTACCATTAGGTCTAACTAAGAAAAGAACTTTAGAGGCAGCCGCAGATCCCTCTACTATAGCCATAGTAAGAGCCTCTAAGGATTTTAAATCACCTAGATACTCTTCTACTAATCCTCTACCATAAGACTCACCATCTACTCTACTGAATCTCAATGGTATAAAAGGATTCTTATCAATAGGATATTTACCAAATGAATTAGGAACACTTGTTGTACCTAACTCTTGGTGAACATGCCAGTGTTTACCTTTATTACATACGTAAGTAAATAGCTCATAGGGCTTGTCAGGAGACTCAGGGGAAAGCTCCTGTGGTGAAGGAAGCCCTAGAGCTACTCTTGCATCCTCTGGTATAGTTTTTGCATCCAGAGATTCTTTAGTTATTAAGTATATTAGATTCCCCATTGGATCACGTTTACATATGTACCTATCCAAATGAAAAACTCTCATACCTGAGTTATCTTCTGGTAAATATATTAAACAATTACCAGTAGTTATCAGGTGTTTGAGAGCTTCAAATACGGGTACTCTATATGCATGTGTCTCTATCTCGTTCATTGCAGAACGCTCAATCTTTGCTAACCCCTCTTCAACTGCTCCCCTCTGTTCTGCACCTGTTAATTCTTGTAGATCAAAGTCATCTATTGTCAATCTGAAGAAGGGGGAATTTGGTGGTAGCAGTGTAAGTAAAAGTTTGCTTGCTAGGTGATTGACTCCTCTAGCACCTATACCTTGAAATGGAGTATTGAAGGTAGACGACCAGTTAGACCCTTGTTCTTTTAATAAAGTAGGTATTGTTACTTTTGCACATTCCCTTGCTCTATTTAAGTATGCCTCACGTTCTGAATAACCTTGCTCGTACATACTTTTGAGCATCCCCTTCTCAATGTACGTTTCGTCTTGTATATCTTCTGCCATATTCAGATTGAGTTATACTGTTGCTCCTACTTTTCTAAGTGCTCGTTTACCTTTAGCACCCATCTTAGCTTTTTTACCTTTAGATGCGGTAGCTTCTTTCATAGCTATTTTACTACTACCAGAACCTACTGATTCTGACTCTCCGGGTGTTGAGGCACTTCCCGGCCCTTCTCCTCCACCATCATCATCTTTTTTACCCTGCATTAATCCGGGTATTTGCCCAATAGTTGAGTCAAGACCTCCTTTTACTGTCGATAATCCAGTATCTATATTTGTTGTTAAAGCACTACCAGCGTCAGAAAGTGTAGTATTAATCCCTGATGTAGCACTATCTAAATTAGTTTGGAGTGCACTTCCAGCATCGCCTAGAGTTGTTGAAAGTCCCGAACTTAAATCTGATGCTGATGGTAAGTCCATTTTCACTTCAGGTAATTTAATTGTTGGCGGTTTTGGCCCTCCTCCTCCTCCACCAAAGCAGAGTTTCTTATTTAAAGGATCAAAGGGAAATCTTATATCCTCTGGTCGTAAGTCATCTAGTGTTTTAATGAATTCTTTCATAGTCTCCTTTATTTCTTAGCATATAATGAGGCTTTACCGCCTGTTTTCTTTTTCTTATCCTTAGATAAGTCCGCTTTCTTACCTGATCCTTGTGACGATTTATTAGTCTTACTGGTGTAATTAGCAGAAGATGAATCACTTCCTCCACTTCCACCTCCTCCACCACTGCCAGTAAGTATATCCATTCCTTTTTTAATCTCTCTACCAGCCGCACCAAATGTATTATCCATAGCTCCTGCCACATTAGCTTCAGCAGTTTTAGCTAGTTGATTTGTCTGCCTTTCAGTATGTGCTTGAAGTTTACCAAATTTTTCTTTTCGGTAGTCTCTAGCTTTAGATAGTGCTTCTCCTGTTGATCCACCCATATTAACTTTCATTGATAAATAGTCTCCAATCACCGCCATCAGTGCCGGGATGGTAACTTAGTTTTTTTGATAGAAGATTGAAATAAGGAGACTCCGGTTCACATGGGAGTATAAACCTATTTACACCTTCATTTGCTAAAAGAGCACTCATCGTCTGAAATATAGAGAACGAGTCTCTCCCTCTTATTTTTGTTGTATGCATCCACCAGTATACTGTAGGACTGTAAAGACAAAAAGCTCCTACAATATCCTCACCTTTTTTAACTATATGAGTCGGCATAAGTGGATGTCTATTGCCATCTTTCTCAGCTTCTTTATATACTTCTAATCGTTCTTCTTCTGATTGTATAGGTCTTACTGTTAAATAGTTATTTAGTGTGCTCATGGTGTGTGTGTTATTAAAAGTTACTTATTACCAGCCTTTCTCTGCGTGTAGCCAGCTAGACCTCCCCCTTTATACTTTGAATGGGATTTACTTGTTCCAGATTCTTTAGCTTTAACTCTATATTTTCTGCTTTTACCTGTGGTAGCCTGTTTAGGAGCAGCCATTTCCATTTCCGCTTGTGCTATTTCTGGTCTATCAACTTCAGCAGGAGGCGGTATTGGAGGTGGCATCTTAGGCATCGGAGGTGTTGTTCTCCCACCCATTATCATCCTCGTATAATTGTTTTAACCTATCAACAACGGATTGTTGTCCTTGTAAGAAATAAAGTTCTTCTAATGTAGTATCTTTAGGAGGTAATCTATCAGGAAACATCCTAGAAAGATACTCAAGTAAGTCTTTAGTAACTAAGTTATAGTCCATAAATGTCCATTTTTATACTAGATTTCACAAGAACCACTAGTACACGCTAGTTCTTGGGAAGAAGTAGTGTTATCTAATGATTCATAATTTGTTAATAAACTCCAATTAATATCAGGCATTTGTTTAGCTAAGTTATTGAATTCTTTCTTTGAACATTCCGTGTACGGAGCTTGCTCATAAACATAATCAGAGTAAGGTAAGAAAGATACTCCTGATATATCTTCAAAATTCTTATACACAAATGAACCAACCTCTATCCATTCATTTTCCTTAACTGAAATTGTCTGACTAACTTTATGTTCAGCCCAGAATTGGGAATATAATCTGTGGAGTTCCAACTGACTGATAGCAGAGAAATCTTTTCTAGTTAGAGATGACTCAGGGGATCTCATGGGGAATGAAAAGACCATCACGTTACTAGGATTAGTTATGTCCGGCTCGTGTGGTACTCCACTATCAATCAGAAGGTTACACAGGGGATCTTTTACATCAGATCTTACTGTTCTAATGTAGAAAGGACTGTGGCGTGTGTGGATTCCAGAAGCAGAGTCAACTAATTGACTTACTGTTCCAGAAGGTTTAACACAAGTTACACTAGCAGACTGATTAATACCAATCTCTTCAGCATGTATCTTGTTAGTTGATGTTGCTACTTCTTTTAGGTGTGTTAGTAGTGAAGGTAAGTTCTCTCCACTTGACCCATTGGTTAATGGGCAATCCATTATACCAGTCAAAGATACACCAAGTAGTCTTTCCTCTTCACAGTTTGTTTTCCATTTACTACTTAAGTACCTGAAGTTAGTTAGAGTAGACTGCCATGTACCTAGTATAGTAGCATGTACAATCTTTCTACCTAAAGAATTTTTAGTATCCTCTGGTCTGATAACTGCTTCAGTTAAATTACAGAACTCTCTAGGTCTAAGTATTATCTCAGAGCAAGGGTTAGTACCAAAGTCATCTATTGCTTCTCGTCTATCCTCCAGTTTTTCAATATGTTTCTTAGCGTTAGCACTACTGAATATACCTCGTTCACCTGACTTAGAGTTATACAACGCTTGCCATTCTTTCATGAATGTACCAACATCAGGATGAGCGTGGTAGTTTGCAGAGTTATTTGATAGTGCTCTCTGTGGTTCAGTGTGCCACCACTCACCTGATTTACAGGTACGCATCTGTTCATCACCTATATCACTTAAGGATAGTAATGCACTCCTTCGTACTCCTCCAACTACTACAACCTGTGCAGTCTTACATACTATATCATGACACTCTACTGATGTTAGTTTAGCTCCTGTAGCTCCTTTAAACTTAGCTACTGTAAAATTAAATAAACTATCTAAAGGTTCAGGCCCACTTGCTCTACCACCAAATGTTTTCAATGGAGAACCAGCTTCCCTGACTCCACTCATGTCCCATCTTGGAATCAAACCATTATACAATAGGGAGATAAGTTCTCGGAAGCTCTTAGCCCATCCTAACTTAGAGTCTCTTACAACTATAACTGTATCAGTTTGGTATAGTTTGTGCGGTACAGGAGGTAATAAACTTGTATACTTTTGTTCAACACTGAAACCTATACCTGTACCATTCATGAGTACATATAATATTTCATCAAATGATCTAGGAGTATCAACAGGAATATACGCACAATTATATCCTGCTATATTCTCTTTCTCTAATGCCTTTCCTGCTGTCATTAAACAACGCATTGATGGCATAACTTCTAGGTTTAGTACTGACTTCTTCAGTCTAGTTTCTAAACCTTTGTCTACAACATAATTACAATTCTCTTCTAAATGTTTTCTAAAGAAATTGAAGTAACGATCTACAGTTTCCTTCCATGTTTCTCTTCTGTTCTTATCATAATCCCAACGTGAGTACCTTGATAAGTGTATGTACTGTTGGTATTGTGTAGGTAAATAATTATCTGCCATCTTTTTCTCTCTCTATTAATCTTTCTAAATAAGTCCTTGCTTTTAGTAAGTCGTTTACTCCACCTTTGTATGTGTAACGTGATACATATTTAACTACGTTACCTTCTAGAAAGTCTAACTCATTTGCTATTATATAATCAAGTGGTTCAGACTTTAACTCATTGTAATGTTTAGGATTTGTTACCTCTTCCTTTTCTAACCTCCTAAGTTGTTTAATATTCTCTTGGTCATTCTCTCTATGCATTCCATAGTTACTCATTTCCCCCTCCATAGTCTTGGTTCATGTATTAATTTTTTTTTAAAGAAGGCTTCCATAGAGTAGGATATTTATCTACTCCATTAAACTGCTCTTCTTGTAATATATATGCCATACGTGCTTGCTGAATAGCATAATCTTCTTTAAACCCCTTCTCTTTATAAGTTTTTAATACTGATTTCCACCTATCTTTTCCTTTCTCATCTGCTTCTTCAATAATTCTACTAGCAGATACCTTACCAATACCTGTGCATCCTGAGTACCCATCAACTTGATCACCTGATAATGTTTGTATAAGAAAGTTTTTCTCTGCTACCTTATCAGATATAGTATACATTTCTTCACTCTCGTAATCCCAATGCTGACCGGGAATAGTTAATAGATCTTTATCTGTGGATACTATACAAGTATTCTTAGGATCTTCAGTACACTTGATACCCATTATGTCATCCGCTTCCAACCACTTAGATTGAAGTGTGGGGTAAGTCTCACTTAAGTACTCTCGTGCAGGAACATAGCACACAGGTTTTCTAGTGCCTCTACGTTTAGCTTTGTACTCTGGATTTAAGTCTTTCCTAAAATTATCATGAGAACTTAAACAAACAACTAACATATCTGCATTAGTTACATCTAATAATTTGTCTAGTTCATTATCAATTAATCCCTTCACATCTTTAAAGTCGCAATGAAGTGTCCATATATCATCACCCCAATCAACTTCACACTCACTAGCTAAACAATTTTTATAAACTAAAATGTCGCCATCTACAAGTAACTTCATATTCCCCTTTTATATTAGTGAGTTTCAGCCCAATTAGCACCGAAGTTATACTCACCTGTTAGTGGTACTCTTAAATTAAGTAGAGCACCAGATTTAGTTATTGCTTTTACAGCAGTTTTACCTACCTCATCTTCAAGTCCATTACGAACAAGTACTTGTATCTCATCATGTACAAAAGCAACTTGTTGATAATCAACATCCTCTTTGAAGCCTAATAAATCCATCATCTTATGAAATTCAACTACCCACTTCTTACATACAATAGCTCCTGCTGATTGGCAGAGAGTGTTGAGTGCAGAGTGTTTAGATCTTACTGGAACTTTCCTTCCATCTAATCCATATAGATAACCTCTTTCTGCTTTCTTAAATACTTTCTCTCTCAACTTCTGGAACGCAGGAACTTTCTTGAAGAATCTATTCTTTAATTTCCTACCTTCCCCTTTATCTTTGCCCACAATCTGACCAAGTTTAGCCTCTCCTGCTCCATATAATAGTCCATAAATAAAAGTCTTAGCTTGATCCCTGCTAGGTAAGTCAGTGGCTTTCCTATTAGCCTCGTGTATATCACCAGTAACCACAGTTTTAGCGTAAGAACCACCATCAAAAGCAGCAAGATAGTGAGACACAATCCTAATTTCAAGAGAGCTAATGTCGCATCCAAGTAAACTCCAGCCTTGTGGTGCATAAAATAATTCTCTACATTCCTTTCCGTATTCTGTTTTGACACTAGGTACTTGACCGATGTTAGGATGGGAATGAGAACATCTGCTTGAGATTGAACCCATTGTATTAACCGATCCATGAATTCTTCCATTCTTCTCGTGATATAACCATGCATGTTTACCTTCCGATAGTTGGGCTATGAGTTTATTAACTCTGAATGCCTCTGCCATGAGTTGAGCTTCAGGATAGTCTAACTTAGATAGTATATCTTCATCGACCTTTGGTTCATCAGTTGGTGTGAACTCTTTAGGTTTCCATCCTCTCAACTCGGTGAGTCTCTTAGCTATATGTTTTCTAGAGTTAGGATTAAAGTCTACAATCTTAATCTTATTGTAAGATCCATTCTTCCTTTCTCCTTCATCCACAATCCAAGAACCAAACACTTCCTTTAGTTCCTTCTGTAGTCTATCTCTCTTCTCTGCTAGTTTAGCGTACAACTTAGTAGCTTTTTCTACATCAAATGGAAAACCATTATCAGTCTGCTTCAAACAAATAGTGTGTATCTCATGTTCAAGCTGTACAGATTCATCTGAAAAGTTTGCTTCAATTAACTTACAGTATAGTTTATAGTTAAGTTCTACATCATTCTCACAGTACTCTAACATCTCCTGACTGAACTCCTCAAATTCATCAAAGTCATTCTTTGGAAAGTTAAGTCGTTGCCCCCATGATTTCAATGAGTGTCTACCATACTGATCCTTATCAATAGCTTTATTGTCTGCATCCCTCTGTCCTCTGTTTGGGTACACTAGTTTAGACCAGACAAGTGTATCTCTTATAATTTGTGTAGGTTCTGGTTCAAAATTGAAAATCTTTTTCAGAGCAGGAAGGTCAAAATTCAAAATGTTGTGTCCTATAATCTCCGAAAAATTTTTTAGCAAAAATAGTGCGTCATCAAATCTTAGTCTAGTATCTTGTCCATCAAATGAATGCATCTTATCATTGTCAATATCATAGATAACTATGCAATGAACTTTAGTCATAGTCTCTAAGAGTCCATCAGTTTCTATATCAAATATGCATTTACTCATCTTCCCCCTCAGTTATATCCTGTACCATTGCAACCATTGAATTAAGACACATCTGGCAAAATGTTACTGGCATCATACCAAACATACCCTGTACTCCTTCACCATCTTCATGTTCAGTTTGTCCACATATTGAACAAGCATCTGAATGTAGATTCTCAAAGAGATTCATTAGAATTCTTCCTCTTCCTCATCAAAGGGAAGCTCATCCTCAGGAACTTCTGTTAATCTACCTGTTTTATGATTGTAATCTAGGTAACATGCTACTCCAGTTTCACCTGTCCACCTATTCTTTAATACACGGACAGTAGTTCGATCTGGGTTGTCACCTTGTTGATCTCTCTCACATCCTATAACAATGTCAGATAACTGTCCTATAGCCGCAGATCCACGAAGCTGTACCATACTAGTCTGTGCTCCATCCTCATGTCCTCTATTACCTTGTGGTCTCTTAAGGTGTGACACAAGTATTAATCCACAGTTTACTTCCTCAACTAAACCACGTAGTTTAGTCATTAAGTTATCTATAGTCCTTCTCTCATCTCCATCTTCTATACCTGATACGACAATAGATATGTGATCCAGAATAATGAAGCTACATCCACAGGCTGTAACCATGTAACGTATCTTATTAAGAAGGTTATCACCTTCAAGTGAACCCCAATGATCATATAAGTATATCCTACCAGTATCAAGTGTATGGTCAAAAGCATCTTTAAACTCCTCATCTGTTACCTCTATATTACCTAGATGTAGAGGTCTATTTAAGTAGAGTCCCATGAAACCAAGACCAGTCCTTTTGTTAGATTCCTCTAATGCAATGTACCCTATAGTTTCCTCTTGATTAAGTACATGATTTGCTAACTCTCTACATACTTGTGACTTACCTATTCCTGCACCAGCAGTAACAGTAACTATCTCTCCTCTCCTCATACCAAGAGTTTTTCTATTTAACCCTTCATATGGGTAATTACAGGATGCCATTGAATCTTCGGCACTAACTATATCCCACAAGTCTTTACCATTAACAATACCATCAGGTCTGTATACCCTAGCTTGCCAAATACAATTAATCAACTCACTTACTCTACCTTTAGTGAGCATTTCATTTGCATCCTTTAAAGGTAGCTTTGCTATCTTAGCCTTACCGGGAGGTAATACTTGTGCACATTCTCTTGATGCTTTAACTCCGGGTTCATCGTTATCAAAGCAGAAGATAACCTCTTCATAACCAGTTAGTAACTCTATACTCTTACGAATAGCTTTGGAAGCACCTGCTGAACCATTAGGTACTGAGTATACAGGCCACTTATTACCTTGTGCTTGTGATACAGACAATGCATCTAACTCACCTTCACAGACAATAGCTTTCTTACCTTTACCAGACCATAAGTGTTCGCCATACAATCCAGCTTCCTTCATGTTACCTCTTGTATGGAAGTCTTTATTCTTAAACCTAATCTTCTGTGCTACTTTGTTTCCACTTGCATCCTTATAGTTAGCAATCTGTACTGGCTGTCCTCCAACTTCTCCAACCACGTAGTCCCACTTCCTACAAGTATCTAATGAAATACCACGAGTACTTAGGTTTGTTGCTTCACCGTCAACAAAATTCATGTCCTTATCTCCTTTGTTCATTACTACTTTCTGTTCTCCTCCTGCCTTTTCTCTGTAATTACAGCCAAAGCAGTACGCATGTCCATCATCATACCTAGCAAGATTGTCTCTTGATCCGCATTCTGGACAAGGTTCATGTTGGACAAACTCGCTGTCCTCATGCGTCATATTCAAGGCCATCTTCTTCACCACTAGTTTCCCATTCCTTTTCTTCATCTCTACTTATTGCTGTTAATTTACCAACATAAGTAAATCCCACTGCATTTAGAAAGGTATGTATATGTTCCAGTACATCATCGAGTTTCTCTGCCTCAAAAGAAACCCTAACAGTATTAGCATTAGCATTAGATTTGAATGAGAGCGTATACTTTTCAGTATACTCTTTCTCTTCCTCTGTCTCTACGTATGACTGTAGATTAGCATCCCATTGTCTCATGTTCCCCTTTATAAATCTTTATATTTGAATTTAAGTAAACCGAAGTTTTCTTCATTAAGTTCCCACCATTTACGTACATCAAATGAGGGGCACTGTGTTTTCTCCAAATCTCTATGTCCTATTACTTCAGCATCAGAATACATAAACTTTAATGTCTTAAGTAAGACAAAGAGTGACTCAATCTGTTCCTTACCATAGTCAGGTGCGTGTATTCCTCTTGTATTCTTACCACCTGACAAACAGACAGCGATAGACTCCAAATCATTCTCACGTACATGAGAACCTACTTCATTTGGAGGTCTACCGCTTTGAATAGTACCATCTCGTTTAATGAAAAAATGATAGCCAACTTTTAACTTACCTTTTTTCCTATGCCACTCATCTACATCACATAATGAAATATCTTCATTAGGTTTTGTGTTAGTAGCATGAACTACTATATACTTAGTTACCTTTCTTCTTGCCATCCTTTGTCCATTCGTGAGGTACAATCTTTTCTGAGTACAAGAAGTTGTGTTTCTCACACCAACTTGCACATGTTAATCTAGAGCCTTGAATACGACTGTTTATATTTGAAAACACAAATCGTATATCAAGTTCTGGATGTTGCTGTTTAATTGACCTGTGCATCCTCTGGTCTTTATATCTGAAGTAGCCTTTTGCTTCAATTATAACACCATTTGGTAACACAAAGTCAGGTTTGTATTTGTGTTCAACGAAGTAAGCAACGGACATTGGCTCATACTCAAAGTCGCATTTACGTTTTGTTAAGTTGTCCGCTATCCGTTGCTCTAATCCAGATCTAAAAGTCACCGGACTTTTCTTCGTCATCGTCAAAGGCATCTCCTTCTTCGGTGGAGTTGTTACCTTCTTCTACTACTACCTCGTAGCCTTCTTCCACTTCAAATACGTCATTAGCGTTTCCATTTGCTACGTACTCAACAAGTTTCAGAACTTGAACCATGCGTAACCTGAGTTGTACACCAAGAGATGTTCCATGCTCGTAAGGTGCAATCTCATAAGCTACCCTTCCAATAGTACCATTACCAACCTTTATTGTGGAAGGAAGTGGTTCTCTATTTGGGCCGACTACTATTGGTCTCTGAGTAAAGGATTGTCCAGTCTTGGAGTTTGTCCCTGATGCCTTCAGCTTGAAGTGGAATTCAATTCCTTCCTCCATACCTTCTTCATCAAGTGACACCTTATATGGCAAATACTCTTGCCACTTCTTAGCAGACTTTTGTTGACACCTTTTCTTCCACTCACCATGAGCGTCATCAACAACCTTCTGCATATCCTCTGCTTCAGAACCAGAAAGGAGCACTTTTACATGGTACTGACCTTCAGCCTTAAAGGTTGTGTCAGGTACAGTAATATGTGCCCATCTGAATTCTCCTTTAGGAGTCACCGGATATTTTCCAGCCATATTTACCTTTCGTGTGTGTTAATGTTTTGTTGAACCTTAAATGTCCATTTTATGAAAAGAAGTACTCAGAATCAAGAACTCCTTTAATATCTAAATCTCCACGACTAGGTGGAGGTTCTAAATCAGGAATTACATCGTTTACATTATCATAGAAGTCATTGAGAACATCTATTTCTGAGTACATATCCACGAATGACGTTCTAATAGCATCTGCCATACGTGGAACAAAGTGTGCATGTACTCCATACGAATCATGCACTACAGAGAAATCATTAATACCATCTTTTAAACATCTGTTTATAGTTAGTGTAAGTGCAGTTGCATCCATACTATGCACAAAGTTTGGTGACACGCCATTGATTGATCTTCGCTTGTCTATATTCTCTGTTTCCTCAAGTACAGAAGGTTTAATCAGCACATTGTCAATATGAGTTGTTATTCTTCTTGACCTCATGCTCTTATAAATCTGCTGTACCACAAATCCAGATGGTGTCTCCCATATAATAGGAAGATTCTTCTCTGACATAGCTCTTCCGATCTGTTGAAGCCATGCCATAGCTTCTCTGGATTTAATTACTACTTCTCCTATTGCATCCCATACATGTTTACCTACATACAATGATGCCTCATATATATGCTCACCAAATGGATTAACATTCTGGTTACTGAGTATCTTATCATTGATAGCATCTTCTACGTATGCTCTACAACTAAATCTAGTACCACCATAAGGTACTACCATTACTGGTCTCTTGGTTATCTTACGATCTATACCAAATGATAGCCACTCTTTAGAGTATGGTAGTCCATGTTTTGCATCCTCTTTAACCTTCTCAGTTACTACATCTGCTACCATCTGGTATATATCTTGTGGTATTTTCTCTGGAGTAAGGTTCGTAGCTTTACCTCCAATAGTATCTCTGAGCATTGCAGAGAAATGTTGGAGACCATTGTTAGAACCATCGAGACATATGGGTAATTGAGAATCAAATCCATACCCCTCTTTACTAAAGTTAGCCCACTCAAAACACCATGCTAAGAAAGTCCACGGCTCATCAGCATTAGTCCACCACCTAAAATTTAGTGGTTGTTTTGCGGAATTAATAATATTATCAGTGTTTTCCAGTGCCCACTCAACTCTTTCCTGAGATGATACCTTATCAAATCCAAAGGAATTTGCACCATGTACTGCAAAGTAATCCCTCTGTTCCTTATTATTAATAGGAAACTTCTTGGAAAACTTGAGTAGAGACTTAGCATAATCTGGCCCTTGAGGTGTAAGAAAGGAATTAACTGTATACTTTCGACCTCTAAAGTCACATTGGTATACAAAGTAAATATCTTTGTACTGTCTGAACTTTCTAGCCATTGCCATAGTTCTCACCAACTGAATACGTTTACTGGTCATCTTAGCATTCATATCGTGGACAGTCATTGCTTTCTTCTTCCACTTAATGAAAGTATCCAGTTCCTCTGGTGTCATGTCCTTCTTTTTACCTTTAATTGGACTAGGAAGTACCTTATAGTCCTCTCTAGGTGGTAATTTAGCCCATGATTCACCAGTTTCCCAACATCTCTGCATAACTTCTAAGACAGGAACATTAACAGACCACCTAGTACGTTGTAATGCATTGACAGCACCATACTCTAGTGGCATGTGATGATTCTTCATCTCCTCTAGGTACTCTCTGTTCCTAGTCTTAATCAGAGGTATTGTATCAATCCTTTTGGTGTGGTAACCTCCATTAAACGGAGAACTCCAGTCCAACGGAGGTACTACACATGGATAAAAGTATGGATGTAGACCTTCTCCTTCCTTATTCACATTTTCTATCCAGAATAAGGTTGCTTCATTAGCTTGAAGGTATATAACCCTCTTTCTCCTACCAAACTGGACAGTCTTAACTTCCATTAGTCCAGTTGTTTGGATTAATATATCCAATAATTTGCTTCCTAAGTGTAATCTTTCAGTCTTAGTCCACGCCTCATGGTCGAGTAGCTCCAATCTACTCATGGTTCTTATGATATTGTACCTCCTGTACAGTCTATTACTGGTACGTGAGGTTACTTTCTTCTTGATTCTCCTAAATATTTTCCTAGATTCTTCACCTTTGTCCCATAGATCGAACTTAAATTGATCCTCTATTGCACTTGCTAGTTTCATAGCAGTACGTGTGAAAGGACTTCTCTGTGAGACTCCATCTATAGCATACTTTAAGGTGAGATAAGCACATACCTCTGAGTCCATCAAAGCTAGAGTGAGTGCTGACTTCTGGTATTTACCTACCCCACCTGACATTGCTTCCTCTAGAAAGGTTTGGATACCTGTGTTTACTTCATCGAGAGCCTCTTTCATCAGGGTTATACCATAGAGAGTAGTTGACTCTCCACCCCCTTTCCGAGACTCTCGTATACTCTTGTAGTACCTGTCGATACCTAAAGAGTTCATCTCCTTTTCTATTTTATCTTGCTCATCAGCTAGATTCAATTTAGCTCCTCTTTTGTAAGGTTTTTAGAGATAGTTTCGTTGAAGTTCTTCTCGATCATACCCATAGTTATGTCAATGAAGGTCAAAGCAGTAGCAATCCGTTCCATTGGTTTGTTCTCCTCATCTCTTAGTGCTCCATCTATCATAACCAGACTATTACCCATTATACTTTGAGCCTCTCTATCCATAACAGCAATCTGTTTATCAGACAGCTTATACTCATTCTTAAGAGACTCATAATCGATTACCTTTAGTTCATCATCTGTTTCCATAGGCTTTCTATTTGGTTATTATTTCCTTCCGGTATTTCATTATACCTTCTTTGAATGATTGGGCATCTATATCACCAGAGAATAACCAATCAGCTTCATCCATTAGACTTACTGTGTGTTCCATTATAAACTGGATGTACTCAAGTAACTCAAGTGTATCTTCAGAGAACTTAGGTTTGTTTAACCTAATCTCCTCCTTCATAGACTCCACTTGTTCCTTTAGTTTATTCTGGAAGTGTCCAAAATGTCCTCCACTCATTCTATCCTCACAATTATATAGTTTACCTACTTTCAACCTAGAGTATTTCTTTTTACTCTGGTGTACTTGAGTACC
>VTLG01004227.1_pt1 | contig 30388 bp, 45 predicted proteins | sample 4694571 | NCBI WGS metagenome assembly VTLG01 (sample SAMN12604809, study PRJNA352737) | marine metagenome | biome: ENVO:00000447; feature: ENVO:00000209|ENVO:00000569|ENVO:01000036; material: ENVO:00002151; isolation source: viral sequences binned using virsorter ...
ATTTGGTAAATCGATTTTATTTATCAAATAAAAATAGAAACAAAACACGAACCAATCGAGGAGGTTCTAAACAGGATGTGCCAAGCTATACAAGTTTTTATTTTAAAAGCTCAGATAGAATAGCTATATATGATAAAACTAAAAACACTACTGTTACTGTTCGAGGTCAAAAATTATATCCATATGGAAATACAATGGCTCCTGAAAAATTGCGAACCAGAGCTGCAGAACGAGTCTTAGATGATTTAGGTTACATTACATTAAAAGATGCATTTCAATTGGTAAAACAAAGAGATAAAGATGGAAATCCAACTGATAAATTTGAGTCTATAAGGTTTTCTTACAATTCAGATTTATTTAAAAAATTAATTCGTTCTTTTATTCAAAAAAACAAAGTGCCTTTATTTATTCGTGGAGATGGTACATTAATTCCTATTGTAGATATTAAAGCAAATCATATTTCTTCTGCTCATTCTAATCCTGATGGAACAGGAAATCTAAAAATATATTGGAACAGAGAACTTCAAAAAGTCAAAAAAGAACATGGTTTAGATGCTATGAAAAATGTAAGACGCAATTGGGTTGCAAATTACATGAGTATGTTTAATAGAGATAATACAGATTTATTTGCAAACGATCCTATTATGTATAATGCTTCAAACATAGCAAGGCACGAAGCGTATAAAAAGCTATATGGAGATGATTATTGGGTGCATATGTCTATGCATAAATTGGTGCATCGTGCAAAGATACCATTTGGTAATGGTCTTTCTAACGATAAAATGCCTTCCAAAAAATTAAGAACATTTGATCCTGGGGTTGGTCTTGGTAAAAACAGTAAGTCTACTATGTTGATTTACAAACAAGGTGAAGTTGAACCTACAGAAGTTCCATTGGTTCAAAACATTGATGGTCAATGGCAATATATATGGGATGGAATGACTATGACATCTGAACGAGTGCATTCAGAAGAGTATAATAAGTATTTAGCTACCAATAAAAAAGCAAGAAGGGCAAAAACCTTTATTTATCAGCGTGATGAAAGGGGTGCTATGATGATAAAACATCAAGAGATGACCTTCTTTATGGGTGACGATGTTTCTAAGGTAGAAATCACAGATGGCGAAGGTAATGATGTAGCTACAATAAGAAGAAAGAATGGAGATATTACCATACTAGATGCAGAAGGAAATTATTTGGATTATTTAAATACTCCTGATGAAAACAAAGTTATGACAGGCGAGTTTGCAAAGATGATGAATCAATCGGTAGAAATAGATGGTGGTTCTGTAAACTTAATTAATTTTCCAAGAGACAAGGATAAAGCTTTTGGTAAATTTTATAAACAGTTATTAAACTATTTTCCTGACAGTAAATTTCAAAAATCTGCTATGGATTTTTTTGATGATCCTGATCCCAAACGACCACGAAGTCCTCAATCGTTTTTTAGAAAATTAACAGAGATTGTTAAGAATCCTAAAAAATTAGATCAATTAAAAATAGCGTATTCCAATGCGACAATTGATGGTCTTCCTTTGATGTTAAAACGCAATGCTCAAGTAGGGGTAGGATTTCATGTTAGTGAATCTGGTACCAATGACAATGTAACAAAAAATGCTTTGGTACAACCTGCATTGGAATTTCCTGTATATGGAACTACATTGGATTTTCGTATGGATACAATGGGAAATATAGCTGATAATGAGATTGTTCTCCCCTATGATCATTCTATTGCAGATAATATTCGCAAGATTATGGGGAAATCAGACGCAAGTAAATCCGATATTAATCGATTTTTAAGAAAAAAACCTATTGAAATACTGTTAATTCGTTCTCCTGTCACTTCTCGATATGGATATCGGGTCTTAAAAGTAAAATCTTTGGAAAACATTGGAGATACATTTATGGTAAATCCAAAGATAGTAAAGCAGGTATTGGAAGCAGATGGTGACGGTGACAAAGGTTCGGTTACGTTTTTAAATAATCAAGCAAAGCCTTTTTTAGAATTATTAAAAAAAGAACAGTCTATTACTGAAGGATTAAAATTAAAACCAAATGAAGTATTGATTAACGATATCAATATAGGTTCTTTAACAGGTCTTGCTGATTCTATGGATATGATGGGATACGGAAAACAAGCAGTAGGTCAAATTGCAAATGTGTCAAGAAATGTAGGTATTTTGCAAACTTGGTTTAAAAGTATGAGTGTTGAAGATGAGCAAGGGAACGTAAGAGTTATTCGTTTACGAAAATTAAAAGATATGGTTGTCGATGATCGTTTGGATAATGTATATGAATTGCAAGACGTATATCGTAGATACATTCAAGCTGCAGCTGATCACGCTAAAATGTTATTATTAAATCCTGAGTCTTGGAATTATTCTAGGGAAAAATTGTATTCACTTGCTTTTTATTATGAAGACAATGAAACAGAAACATTATCTGAAAACGATTTTAATGCTATTAATTCTATGATATTAAAACCTATGACGACTAGTGGAGCTGTATTAAGCGGTAAAGATATGTCTAGATCTAACAAGCAATTAAATTTTAAAGATTACATTCGCTATAGCAGAGATTATGAAAATTATATTATGGAAAGAGATAATATGACTGCAGAAGTATTGGTGGAAGGAGAAAATCAAGAATCGACTACTTTAAAGTATACAATAGATGGAAATACAAATATTAATCATACATTAGAACATATGATTGTATCTGTGGCAAAACACGCTGAATTAAACAATTATGATGAAACTGTTTTTGAGTCTACACCTGCTGAAGCTACATATTTTAATAACATAGCGATTAAAGAACATGTAGATAAATGGACAAATGATTTAATTGCTCAAGCAGAAGAAGAAGCTGGAGTAAAGCTATCTGATTTGGAAGGACCAGAGCGAGATAATTTGGCAAGAAGTATTCAAAAAAAATTAAACTTACCAAGACAAACTGCAATTGGTTTTAATAATGAATTTCAAAATGCTATTAACAAAAGAAATCAACAAAAAATAAATCCAAATGAAGCAGTTTCTTTTTCTTCTAACGAGATTCAGTTTAATCAAAGGGCGGCTGAAGTTATTGAAAAGTATTTAGCATTACAGGAAAGAAGTAATTATACAAAAGCACAAAAAATGCAGTTTACGTTAAGTATGTTAATGGATACAGTAAACCCTCAACTAAAAAATCAAAGGGATACTGCTAAGTTTCGATTTCCTCCTACCGATCCAGAAAACAATAAAATGTCTTTATTGGATCCTAAAATTATGAGCGAGTATTACGATACTTGGAATCAAACAAGAAACGATTTTAAAGCTGGAAAAACCTTAAAAAAACAGCCAATTGTAGAACGTACTATTGATTATCAAAAAGAAGAATTTTATAAAAAGGGGTGTATGTCACGATGAGAAATGCATGTAATGATATAACAGATGCTACCAAAGACGGTTTATTGGAATCGCAAATTGAAAGAGAGTATGTTGATCCCAATTTAAGCAATATTCGTACAGATCCTCGTTCTAAAAAATTTGTAGATGGATTGGATAAGGCAAAAGAAAAAATCACTAATGATTATATGGAAAAACTTAGGAAAAAATTTTACGGAACTAACAATGAGCAAGGATTAAAAGAAGCATTAATTATTAAAATATCATCTGCTTTATCCAAACGTCAAGATGTTTCAGAAATTTTTTACTCGATTGCATATGATTATACAATGGAAAACATGGCTAACATGGATAAACCTGTAGAAAAAATGTTTTTGCCAATGAATAGCGATGGTGTTCAAAGAATTAACTTAATGGAATTGCCATATAATATGGTGTTGGTATTGGGAGTAATACTGGACCAAGACTTACTATCAATGAATCCTGATTCTGATTTAAATATTCACAATGGCTGGTTTGGTAATCTTGAATTAGAATGGCTAACAGAAAGAAAAAAAGCACTTCGGACAACCTCTCCTGCTTACATGAAGTTTTTTAATAATCTTAAAATGATGAATCAAAACAAGGAAATGACAGAAAAACGATTTGTTTCTCGTCAACCTGAGATTCTTTTAGAAAAATATGATTTTGAAGAAGCTAGAGATAAGGATGGATTTCCAATTATAGACAAACAAACTGGCGATTATGTGTTTACAAAAACACCTTTATTATACAATAGGCGTATGTTTGGTATTAATGATATGTATAAAACCATATTACCTGAATTGTATGGAAAGTTTGGTAGAGAATATTTTGAAACAGAAGAACAGTTTATGATGGTTATGCATCAGGTAATGTTGGAACAAGTAGACATTGATAACGATGGGAATATGTGGATAATGCGAGATAGGGGAAAACGAATGGAAGGAGAAAAAGTAGTTCGTCATGAAGATAGTGGAAAACCTGAATATAAATGGTATGGAAAAGAACCTTTGATTGTTCAAGATGGTAAAATTATGAATTACGATCCCAAATTAAGGGAGCAGGCTCTTGAACAAGAAAAAGATGAAGATGCAAAAGATAGAGAGTTTAATTATTGGTATCCCAAAAAAGGATTTAATCAATTAAATGTAGCAAAATTTGATAAATCGTTTGGTAAGTCTCATCACCAAATGATGATGGATTGGATTAAAGGAATACAAGCTCAATTGTGGGCATTTGGTACATACGCTAAAGCCAAAGCAGATGCAACAACTGAAGAAAATCAGAAAATTTTAATGGAAACAATGGATTTATTTCGAGATGGAAAAATTACCAAAGAAGATAGAGATTTAATTTTAGACATGAACAATAAGCTAATGGATGGCACCGATGAAAAGGCTATGGCTGGTATGCATGGATTGGATACGTTTGAATTAAAAAGCAAAGCATCTTTCTTTTTTCCTAAAAAATATACTCCTGCAAATTGGATTGAAGGGTTGGGAGACGGTATAAGGCAATTACAAGAAAAGATTTTAAACAAGCGTTCTAGGATGGAGGGGATGACAGCTTCACAAAGAGAGTATGCATTAGAGAATGTATTGGAAATGGATCAATCTATTGCGTTTATGGAGCAAAAATTAGGCATGTTTGAAGACCCTGAAGAAACTAGAGATGGAAGTAAAAGCCAAAGTCCTTCGTACAACATGAACTATGTAAAACATTTTAAATCTGCTACGGAATCTGTGGATTCTCGTTATACAAGATTGGATGAAAATGTTGCTAGGGATTATATAGGAGAAACCGTTGCACAAATTGAAAGAAGGCAACTTATTAATCAATTACTTCAATCTGTATTGGATACAACAAATAAACCCAAAACTAGACAGGCTATTTTAAATTTATTTCATAAAGCTTATAACGACCCTACTTCCAAAGGTAGCATTTTTGGTATTCGATTTGATAACGATCAATTCAACGATGTTCTAAACAAATTTTCATTAAAAGGTTGGGGAAAAGGTGAAAGAGATAATGGTAGGTTTTTAAAAAACATGGCAAATGTAAGTCAGTTTAATCTGCTATCTGGTCCTTTTGATGGATTGGTCAATTTAATGAGTTTACTTCAAGATGGTTTTAATTCAGGCTTTTCCAGTATGTGGGATGCAATGAATGAATACAAAAACAATAGACAGGCATGGGAAGACAAAGCAGAATCTGCAGGTGTAGTTACCTTTTCAAAGTATTTAGAAGGGTATGTCGACAATATGATGAGAACGGAAGACACTAAAGATTTAATACGATTTAAAAAACAATTAAAACAAACAATTAGAGATTTAGACAAAGCAGATATTACAAGCAAAAATAAAGCCAATTTAATTAAGCAATATCAAAATGAATTGAAAGCAGTAGAAGCCAATGTTCCTTCTTGGTTTCGTAGGAATTCAAACAAATTAGTTCAGTATGCAATCAATCATAAATTCAGTATGACAAGATATGAAAAAGGAACGTTTAAAAAAGCTTCTGCTTTGTATACATGGTTTCCTTCTATTGCAGATACAGAAAAAGCATTGCGAACAATTTCTTTTATGATTGGTTATAAGAATGCAAAACGATTAACTGCTAACGATCCAAAAATTTCTGAAAAACAAGTAATTGAGTTTGCTAGACAGTATGTATACATTACTCAATTTGGATTGGAACCTCATTTGGTAGGGGATGCTTTAGGAAGTGATGCCTCTAAATGGTTTAATGCAATTACAACTTGGCGTAAAAATAAGACCAGTTACGACTTTAGAAAAATGGAAGAATGGTCTAGGGCGAGATGGAATCCTGATAAAATTCTCAATTTAGATACAAATAACATTACCAATAAGAAACAATTGTACTCTGCATTAAAATATGCTGAATCTATAGGAGGTGCTTTATTATCTTTATTTACAGCAAGTCCTTTTAAACGAGCAAAGGCACTGAGAAAGATTGCTCCTTCTATTGGCGCAGGAAACAGTTTATTTTTAATTCATGGTATGGGTTCTGCTATGATGTATTTTATTGCTTTTGCTCATCCAGCTAGTATTTTTTATGGTAGTGCTGCAAGGAAGTATATGTTTAGAACAGGAGGTTCTAAGTTGGTCCCAGGATTTTCTTCCCCTGCTATTACAGGTTTATTTGCGGTAGGTGGTTATGCGGCTTCATTGTTTAAATTATATAATGAAGATGATGAAGATGGTGAAATTGATTTTTGGGAGCATCATCGTTTGTTAAGAAGTTTATATGGTGTTGGTGCATCGGATACATTTGCTTTATTATACAATACAGGTATTTTTTTAAAAGAACATTTAACAGATGAAAGAGCTATTACTCCTGGGGATTACCATGAAGATCCTATGAGACATCATTCGTTTCGATATGGAGTAACAGGCACTTTAGGAGACGCTGTAGGTAAACCTGCTATTAAAAAAGCAAAAGAATCAAAAATTAAATGGTACGATAATAAAAGATTTGATTCTGGTCCATATGGTTATTAGTTTTTTTGGTAAGTATATCGCAATAATATAATTAGCTACCGCATCCCCTAATTATATATGGGTTAAAACCTGAAATTGTAGCGATATATTAGCAAATTTGGATTCAGATCCAAAAATTATGTGAGTAATGAAAAACAAATAAACTTGGAGAATTGCTCAGATATTGCTACAAAGATAGTTGCCTGGGTGGTGGAATTGGTAGACACTGCAGACTTAAAATCCATTGTCCGTAAGGACGTGATGTGTAGCAGTATCTTAGCAAATTTGTACTTTTTATGTATAAAAATGGTAAGTATTGGTACACATCACTTATGGTTAATGGTAAGCGTCATACTGCCTCTTTGCGAACCAAAGATAAGAAAATTGCACTCACTCGGGTAAAGCAAGTTCAAAATGATCTATACAACCAAATTGTACACGGTAAGAAAGATACTCGTAAATCTGCACTAAGTACAATTAAACTTTTAAAAAAATATCAAGTATATAAAAGAAAGAATGGAGATTGGTCTTATAGTACGCAAGGAACCAATAAACATGTTCTTACTAAATGGTATCGTGAAAAAGGGATTACTGCAACCAATAAAGCAACGATTAAGTCACAATCAAAAATATTAAATGGTTTTTTTAACTGGTCCAACAAAAGATACAAGGTAAGTTTTAAAACATTTCCTATTAATGATTATGATGATCAAGGAAGGATTCGAGTATTTAATAAAGAAGAATTGGATTTGTTGTTTACTTCAAAAGAACTATGTATGTGGGGAAAGTATAAAGATTCTGTATCTATAAAAGGAGCGCCTTCTATTGTTCCTAAGATATTTTTACAGTTTGCATATTATACAGGTGCGAGGCAAGGAGAGTTACTTAATATAGAAAGCATACAAGATAACTTTATGATTGCATGTGGAAAAAGAGATCGGAGGGTAATTAAACTAACTTCTCAGGCTAAAAAATCAATAGAAAATGTAGATACAACGAAATGGAGGTGGGAACCGCATCATATTACAACTGCATTTGGTAAATATACAAAAAAGATAGGAATTGAGGATGCGATGTTTAAAGATTTGCGTAGAACGTTTGGATTTGAGTACCTATTGCAGGGTGGGGATATTTATAAATTGTCTAAATTACTTGGACATAAAAATTTAAAAACTACTATTACACATTATGCGCCTTTAATGGCAGTTCATGTTCCCGATTTTGAGTTTAAATAATAATTTATACAATTTTGAGTAAAAAGTTGTAATATTTAAGGTGTTTTATACAAGGACGGGAAATCCATTAAAGAAATTTTAATAATATTTAAATAAAAAATTAGGAGTTCTTCCTAATACAGTTCCTTGTTTGTTCAAGGTCTGTTGCTTAGGTTGCAAAAAGGGGCCTGATACCATCCCGTCCAAGTTTGGCTCAAGCCCCTGCAACCGCTCATAATCTCCGATTGCAATATAATATAATTAAGCAAAACTTTACTATTATAAATGATAAATAGATGTTGAAAAATGATTAAAAATTACCCATTATTGGGAAAATATGTTTATTTTTATCTACAATAGAAGTAAATTGATCAGTCAAACTTGGAGAAAATATGTCTACAAATGTAAGTCTTATCATGGATTGGTTGAAAAATACCGATATTAACTTAAGTGTAATTTCAAGAAATACTGGTATTTCAAGAAAATCTTTATACAATTGGACAAAAGGAAGCAAGCCTACACTTAAATCTTTAGAAAAATTAACCGATTATTACAATAAAGTCGTTGAAAGAGAAAGTGTAAAATTGGATTCAACGGGTGAAATGGATAAAGATTATGTTATTCAGATCATGAAAGAAAAAATGAAATTGCAAGATGAAAAAATTGAATCTTTAGAGGAAAATATACAATTACAAGAAAGCATTCAATTGTCTGAAAATGCTTTTAAAGAAGAGCAGAATTTGCAATACGCTGCTTGGGTTGAATTAAAATACGATATGATTACTCAAGTTCAATTAAGTATGCAAGATAACAAACTTGCTAGAACGATTATAAGCGCAGGACAGGATTTGTCTGTAATGGAAAGATTATTGGGATATACAGAAAAAGAATTAAGGAATGATTATTTTTGTGAAGGGGAAACATATACTTTTTCCAAAGGGCATCCTGTTGATAAACTTATATCAAAAGGAAGTAAAAAAAGATTAAGTAAATACTCTGTTAATTTTCCTAAAGTTTTTGAAACAATCAAAACCGTTGTTGGCAGTCATTATATTCCTATTAATATAACGTATAAATCAAAATACAATACAACGCATACAGCAGATACTTTTAATAAAGTAGATTGGAGAAAAAGATTAGTTACTGCTAAAGTAAAATTTAGCTCTTAATCTTATTTACTTTTTTAATCAATTCTAAATAATCATCATAAGAGAGTACTACATAAGGAATACCTCTATCTTCTTTAATTAATTGAATATCTACATGTTCACTTGGAATCATCCAATTTGCAATTCTTTTTCGTGTTTTGCATTGAACTTTAATCGTATCGTTTATTAATACGTCTACTTCTTCATGGCAACCCAATGCTTGACCATTGGATCCATATGCTCTTTTTGCAGGGATACCTTCATCTTTGGTTATATTAACAACAAGTCTTTCAAAACGATTTCCTTTTGCTTTACTTGGATGTGCCATGAAATACCTTTGTTATTTTTTTAATTAACCAGGATGGTTTGTATACACCAAGATCTATTTGTCTTGCTCGTTTGTTTAGATAATAAAGAATGGTTATATATATAATGGTTATAGGAATCATTATATCGTGTCTATGATTGATTAATTCATTCCATAGATATTCGTTCATGTTTACTCCTTTTTACTGTATAGCTACAAGCTAAACGGTTTATGTGTTTGTTTAGTTAGTTTGAATAAATTTTCCAAATACATTGTGTTTAGCTTGTGCTATATTTTTTAACATTCGGGATCGTTCTGAATTCCCTTTTTTACGGTTTTACGTTTTAATATTGCAGTTGCAAGATAAACGCATGCATCCAGCAATTCTTCTAAGGTTTCTTTTTCCCAGTCTCTACCATCATGAGGATTGATTTCATCTGGGTATTCTTTTTTTCCTTTTTCAATTCTATCCGCAATTAACTGAATAACGTCTTTGTTCATGGTATAATCTTCCCATCAAACATTTCTATGATATTTCCTATTTGTGATTTCATTTTATTTGATTCTCCTTTTTTTTTGCTCCAGTATTTACAGCCTCTGCTTACAACATGAGGCGGTATAGGTTTTGGTTTCATCCCTTTTCGTACAAAATATGAACATTCTCCTAAAAAGCTTTCTAATGGCATATGTTGATATGTGCAATTCCAACATTCTCTTTTTTCATTCACAGACAGCCCCCCCATAAAAAGGAGGAGCAAAGAAGGGGACTGCCTGCAATGAGTTAATCAAATGATACAGCCTCTTGTTTTGGAGAAAATTTGCTAATGACTTCTTTAAGTTCACTTTCACTGTGAACATGAATCATGTCATTTATATTGTTTAACTCTGGTATGTCTTCATGATAAAGAACTTTGTCGTGGTCCACACCAATGGTAAACATTCCACAAGAACCGTAACGTACCTTTGCAGCTACAATTTGCGTTCTTAGTTTTCCATATTGAGATGCATCCCAATTCACTTTGTAGTCATAATGAATAAAAAGAACATTTTCAGCAGTTTGTTCAATAGAAGAACCTTCTGCTAAATCGGACATTTTTGGGATTGGATCGATTCTACGTTCAATATCACGATTCAATTGTGACAAAAGAATTGGAATAATTTTGTACTTTTTTGCCAACCATTTGTATTCTTGCATAACTGCTTCAATCTCGAATCTTCTATCGGTTTTATTGGGTACTTTGATTAATTGAATAAAGTCATCAACAACCACATCAGGTCGAACCCTAGAAACAATAGAAATCGTTTCAGGTAAACTGCTTACATCATCATACATAATTAAATTATCTTTGTATTTTTCTGTAACAGATGTAGCTGATTCTGATAATTCTTTTGCAGAAGTATCCGTTAGTTTTGCAGTACGAACTTGATGATACGACAGTTTGCCACTATCCAATACCATTAGTTTCTTTAGCATTTCTTCGTTGGTCATTTCTCTATTTAAGACCAATACTTTGTATCCTTGATCCAACAGTTTTTTAACAAGATTGATACTAAAGGTTGTTTTACCATGCCCAGGTCTACCTGCTATGACTGTGATTTCACCTCTGGTCATACCACCTGCCATACTATCCAATGTTTTGAATCCAAAATTGACCATACTTTTTGCATTCCCAATAGATTGTATGGTACTTTTTGCAAGTGCATTTAAATCAAAATCCTTAATAGGTTTTGTATCCATTACTTCTTCATTTAAAGCACGAACCTTTTCAATGAGTTCCATGAATCCAAATTGATCATCATATGCAACTCGTTGTATTTTATATGTTTGTCTTATGATTTGTCTATGAAGAAACTTTTCATACACTATTTTGGAATGTGTTTCTACGTTTGCTGTACTTACAATATCCATTAACCCTGTAAGCCAATACGCATCAATATCGCTCTTTTTGTTTTCTTTTACTCTAGCCATTACTGTAATAGGATCTGCTTGTATATCATCCTTTAGTAAGCTTTGTATTATCGAATAGAGCATCCTGTGTTTTTTATGATAAAATGGTTTAGAATCAGGGATATGCCTAACAACTTTATCATAGCAGTTATTGTCAAGTAGTATAGAACCAAGAACAGATTCTTCAGCGTCTTTTGAATTCGGTTGAATTTTAACATTGGTGTCATCTGTGCTTAGATATTGTTTACCCATTGATCAATCTTCGCAGATATCGCAAGGTGGTTCTAATACTGGTATATCCTTTTGACCATTTTGAATCTCTTTTAATGCTTTTAACAAAGATTCGGTTCTTGGTGCGCTATCATAATTTCTGTTTTGGAAATCAGTAACAACTTCAACAAGAACGTTGGTTTCTTCAGGTTCAAGTGATAAGATATAAGGGTTGTTGTTTATAATGTTGGCGAGTTCATTTGCGTCTTTGATTTGTCGCATGCGTTTGTTTGTTCTCCTTCAATCAACAAAGGATTCCCACGAAGCCATCCGTACGTATTTACAAAATACATTTGTCATCCTCTTTCAATTTTTATTCTGATTAACTCTTTTTTTCTAAGAATTATTCTATGTTCGAACAAAAAGAGAATCACACGGGAATCCCTATTGATTTTTTACGATTATTGTCTGTTGCTTAAGATGGGATTCCGTCCTATTCCCTTTTTAGGCGTGAGATTAATTTACGATAAAAGCATATTGAAAGCACGATCTTTAATCGCTTGACCTCTTCCAACACTACTCCATCCTCTTTCTTTTTGCTTTTCACTAGCATCGTGATCTACCAAATGAGTTACTGCATTGAAAACAGTATATTTATTGTCCGATCCAAATTGCTGTGCGTACTTATTGTAGGTAATATTGAAATTCCAAAGTAATCCTTCCATACGTTTACCATATTTACTTTGACCTTTAGAATTCAATCCAAAAGCACTCATAAAGAATTTATTATTGTCTTCCTTTTTCCAAGTTTGATTCTTTAATTGTTCGAGTTGAAACATATGGTCCTTCATAGTTTGAGAAGCTGAAAGAATGGATTGCTCCATAACTTCCCAATCTATTTCAGAACTTTTTAAATGTTTACCCTGAAACAATGCATTTCCATCTCGCATATCTTTTAATGCCATTACATAGGTATTTGTGCAAATAATACGAACAACGGTTAATCCAAATAGCCACGGAGTTCTTTTATCGTGTCCATTGATCATGGTGATATATCCTTTATGAGTATCATCTACTTTGATGCCTTGCCCATTGATAATCTGACCAGTTAATGCTTCAGTTCCAATTCCTTCATTTTTTAATTGAACCGATAGTCTACCACCACCATTAAATTCTTTTTTGATAGGGTTGGAGCTACCTAACTCTATATAAGAATTCACAATCTTTTCAAATCTACTGTTGTAAAAAGGTGTATATCTATCGGATACCAATGATAAACAATGATCGTTATCATTGCGAACCAATGCATAGCGATTTGGAATAAGATTTTCTACATGTTCAGTTCCCAAAATAGGAGACTTGTAATATACATCTCGTTTTTCGACTTCCCATCCAAAACTAAAATTTGGACGATCTTCTTTTTGCTGTTGCTTTGAATTTGAGTTTGTCATTTGTTTTTATTTCCTTTATGGTTTCTTTTGGTTTTGTTATGTCTGGAGGATTGTGTCCTCTCATTAATTGCTCACCTTTTAATTGAGCTTTTTCGGTTTCTTGGTTGTTTTTTGCGATTGCAATAAAGTAGTTAAGACCTTTTCCTTGTTTTCCATATTGACGACTGTTCCATAGCTGAATTACTCTTCGGATATTTTCATGATTGATAATGGATAAACCATACATGAATCTGTATTTGTATTCCACAGGTATTTGACCTGAATAACAGGTTTTGTTTACTACTTTAATGATTTCCTTTAGATGTTTTTGTATATCTTTGGGAAAATTGTTAAATAGCATACGAGTTTCTACCAATGCATCCTGTTTGTTAGGGCTATATCCACAAGCAGGGCATTTGTATTTCACGATAAATCTGCTAAAGTAATTGGATTATCGTTTTTCTTGGTTTCCATTTTCGTTTTTTCTTCATAACACTTTTCACACCAAGAATCATCACATAGTATGCAATGAGGCTTTGTTGTAGTTACAACGTCTTTTTCTTTAGTTTTATTTTCTTTATTCATAGTTTCTTTAAAGTTTTGTGGGGCAGGAGGTTGTAGTTGTGAGTAACCTACTTGCTATGCATGACATAAGGTAGGAATCCTACCCCACGGGTTAGTTAAGCGTACTTAAAAGGGTAAATCGTCTTCAGCTTCTACGGTTACACCACCATTCCATTTTTCAAAATACTTTACTTTAGCAGATTGCATTTGCTTGCCTTCTTTATTTGTCCAATTTTCCAAATAGGTAGTAACGATTAAAGGCTTTCCTTCGATTTCTTCACTAAAGATTTCTTTTGCACCTTGAGGAAGTAATGTTACAGGCTTGGTAACACCATCAATTTCAGCTTCTTCTTCATCCATAGGGTAATTAATCGCTTCCAAAAACTTATAGAATTTGATGTTGTCACTAGAACTTGGATTTTGACCATTTACTGTTTTGGTAATCCACACATCTGCCCATATTTTTCTTCCTCCAAAGTCAGGATGTTTGTTTCCATCAATAGATAAAGTAAGTTTCAAAATATCACATACTTTCCCTGCTTTGGTTATTACTTCTTTAGGCTCATTGTATTCAGTTATGTTGGTGAAATATTTACCCTCTGGGATAGGGGAAAATTCTTTCTTTTCCATTGTAACTGTATCTGCATCAAAAGGTATTGGCATTATTTATTCTCCTTGTTGTTTTTCTTATTGGTTTTTAAATGATTTACTTCTTGATAAAATGAATTAAAAGCATCTACATAATTGCTTTGATAGATAGTTTCTTTTGCATTTTTCCATTGCGCCAAACGAGTCATTTTCATTCCTACGTCTTTTGCAGTTTTGAGAAGATCATCATATGCTTCTTCTTGTTCTTCGGTCATAAAATCAGTTCGTACTTGTTTTCTGTAAATATCATCAGCAATATGAGCAAGTCTGTTGCAAGCACGCTTAAAAGCATAGCTATTTGCAGATGCTACATTTTTATCAATATCAATGACATTTTCAGTTGTATGAGGTTGACCAGATTTGAATTGGACTCTAGCTGCACCTGGACTGAAGAATCTTCTTTTACGACCACTTTCTTCTTCTGTTATTTCAAGAACACCTTGAACAACTACCCATTCCGATCCTAGAAACTGCACTGCATTATCAGGTGCAGGTAACCAAGACCAATCTGGATATACTTTGTCCAACATAGATCGCATATATGCTTCTTCAACATAATCGAATCCATCTGCTCGTTTTTTGATCATTTGTTTTGGTGTACTTGTATTAGAGATTGTTTCTCGTTTTTGAATAGCAATGTCCATTTCGCCATTTAAAACGAGTGAGTCTGTTGCTTTTTTAGGCAATTAATACCTCCTTTGGTTTTTCTTTTGGTTTATCTTTGTCTTTTAATAGTGGGGAATCACAATGTTGACGAAAATCGCAGTATTTACCGCATTCCCATCCGTATGCAGGAGCCATATTTCCAAGAGCAGGGAGGTTGCCATCGTTCTCAAATAGCATTTCCCAATAGTCTTGTGCAATTCCAATAAAATCCAATGGTACATCTAAACTTTTCATCATAGCATCGTTTTTATTGTAATAAACAAGTTGCATACTTGTGACTTCCTCACAGTATTCTTTGGTTTCATTTAGCATCCAAGCGTATGTGCCTAGTTGCATTTGGTAATTGGTAGAAGGATTTGGATCTTTCTTTCTTCCAAATAATTGACTGAATTTGAATCCATGAGCAGTTTTAATATCTACAAGCTGTCCTTTTTTGTTTTCATCAACTACTAAGATATCAAAATGTCCACAGAGAGGAAGGGAAGGGTGTTCTACAAATCCTTCGGTAGCAATACGAACATCATAACCCATTGATTGCTGAAACAATCTATACCATTTCATTGCTTTTTCGACATCAGCACCAAATACCGTTCCAAGCCTCATATTTCTTAGGCTTTTACTTTCAGGTATTATTCGTTCGTAATTGTTTATTCCGTAATAATGTTTTCGCAAACACATTCCAGCACCACTAGCACTATATCGTTTTTTTGCTTCTTTTTTCCTTTGAATTCCTGTTTCAATATTGGCTTGTTCTAGGTATTGATTATATACTTCTATAATGTCCATTTAAAGTCCTCCTAGCTGATCGTATTTGAGGTTCGTCATTTGATTTTTTCTTTACCCAATTGACCATGCTTTCAACACCTTTGGTTTGCTTAACTTTATAGTTCTTTCCTCTAAGCTCTACATACACTTCCATACATTTTCGCTTTGCTCTTGTAATAGAAGAAAATGCAGGTAAATCTCTATTGTGAAGTTTTTCAAAGAAATCATTAACTGTCATAGGTGATCCCTGAGATGGTCTGAAATTGGGACTTACTTTTTGATAAAACTTAAAACAAAGATACGGATCGCTTTCTCTTGCTTGAGGAATATCTTCTAACACTTCTTTTACTACATTGAAAATGTCATCTTTTTTCATTTTTCCCTCCTTTATAAATTTTATTATAAAAGAAAGGATTTTCTATTTTTAATACAGTTTCCTCTAAAACTGTTTCTTGTTTTTTAGGTTTATTGTTTGGGTAAGGTAATAGTTCCTTGTCTGTTTTTGGTTCTGTTGCTTTTTTCATTTTTTATTGGTCTTCCTTGTCTATTTAGACGTAAGTAATCTGCTTTATATGCTTCTCGCAGAATAAACTCCGCCTTACTTTTTGTATCTTGATTTGCCATTACATTGTTTTCTAAAAGGTTGTCCATGACCTCTATAATGTAACGGACTGTTTTTGATTGAAGTATTGTCGGATCTAGACTTTTATACACTTGTTCAATTCTCCTTTGTAGGGTTTGGGGAACGCTTGAAAAACGGGTCCATTGCTTACCCTAAATTTACAAAACATTCCCCTAAACACCTATCTTGTTGGAGTTACAACAAAATGTACTTTTCAAAATCCTGCAAGTATGAAACTGCAGATTCTTGAGTTAACTCTTGATCCATTGCCATAATATCTCGAAGCCTATCTGTTTCCATTTGTAGCTTTTTATTTGCTATTTTTATTTTTTCATCATGTTTTTTATTATGTTGATTGACTTTATCTTTTAACTCTACAAATCCATCCAAAAGATCTTCAAGATCCATTGATCCCAAATTAGTACCATAAGAATAAGTTTTTGTATCTATGATCTTTGTTAAGATTATTTCTTTATAGTGTTTTTGTATCGTTACTTTTCCGTCAGCAATCGCTTGAGCTGTAGCTTCTTTAATACACCAGTGTTTTCCTAACTGACTATTTAATTGATTATTTAAACTCAATGCAATTTTATCAACTCGTTTAAGCAAATATCTTCTTTCGCTTTGGTTCATTTTAGATATCCTCCTAAATCGTTAGTGCCACTACCTAGATTGGTGCATACAAGATCAAAGAATGGTAATTCATCTTGTTCTTGATTTGCTATCAATTGAACTAAGTTGGATTTATTCATGGATTTTGCATCTTGGTCATCAATGTAATCAAGTAATTCAGCTTTGCTTAAGACATTTAAGTATGCCTTACGAAATACCATTCCATCAGTCTTTCCTACTTCTTCTTTTTCACTGTCATAAGTGTCTTTAAGGATTTCTTTGCATGACTTTAATCCTTGTGTTTTCAACAAAACATCTAATTGTTCAAAATCAGCAGATGCATAATGTTTTATAAACCAATGATTAGCCATTTTTTGAATAATATCATCATTGGATAATGATTCTTCTCCATTAAACCATTTATTCAAAGGATGGTTGTTTTCTTCGTTCCATCCAACATTAAAGCTTGTCGGAATTCCAAGAGTATTCATAATCCATTCAAATGTTATATTTATTTTGTCTGCATTTTTAATAGATGTATCAATATGGTCTAATAAATAGATTTCAATGACTGGAGCTGCAACCTTGTTGAACTTATTGTATTTTAACCAATGCGGATCTCTATCGGTGGCTTTATCTGTATCTGCATCATAAGTTTCTTCTTCATCATATTCATCTTCATAACTTTCAGGTTCTTGAGATTCTTCTAGTATTGTATAGCTTAGATAAGGATTAAATACACTTCCTGACCATCCATCAATAGAAATACTTTTTAATCCTACACCTGTTTTAGTTTTTAGATTTTTCTTTAATGTTGCTACCGTAGTACCAAAATCAAATCTTAATCCGCTTATATCATTATAGTTAAAGTATTCTAAATCATGTTTTAATAAATATTTTCCAATAGGAGTTTCTGCTAAGAATACTTCTGCAAGAAAATCTCTATCCTGGCACCATTGTGTATCCGCATATTCTTGAAAGAGAGTATTTTGATATTCATGGACCACATCATTTGCTGTTTCGTATTCTCTAAAAGTATCTTTACCAATCACTTTGCATATGAATTCCCATTTGCTTTCATCTGTTTCTAGGTTTCCAGTTAATTCATTTAAGAAATCTGTCATACCGTCATCTGAATCCCATGCACAACTTTCTACAAAGCCATTAAAGTCTGATTGTTTTACTTCAAACGAATATTCAAATTCAGTTATATTTTCGATTTGAATTGCTTGTTGTGTAATCGTAGACTTAGATATTTCCATCAAGTATTCTCTTGCTTCATCTGAAACAGTGTTTTCCTTGAAATATTCACGGATTAACGGATGAATATTGCAAAAGGCGAGTGCTACATCAACCCATTCAGAACTCTTCCCAAATTTAGCTTTTAACGCTTTCTTTGTAGTTACAATACCTTTCTCCACCATCTGATCTATTGCAAATGATGCGTCCAAGTGAGACATTGGTACTGTAAACATATTGGTTGATAGCTGTATAGTTAAATCATCGATTTCTCCATTGGTTTCATAAGCTGGGATCTTTGTTAATTTGAGATCTTTCGCTATTTCCAATCGTTGATGACCATTTCTTACAACAAAATCACCATTTTCGTTTACACGATAGGTGATAGGGGTTTGGATACCTATTGCTTTGATGTTATTTTTCAAAGCTTTATAGTTTTCATTGCTCTTTTGGATTTTGTCTATTCGGACATTGCCTTCAGAGATGAATTTATCCGTTGAGATTAGGGACATGTTGCTTCTCCTTATGTTTGTTTATGTAATATTCTGCATTTTTTACTACGAATTGCTGAACTGGGGCAGAATTGTCAAACCAGTTGTACAATATTTTTTCTACATCTTCAATAGATATGTTGTGGTCCTCAATAATTCCTTCTATAGCTTCTTCTATTGCTTGATCTAAAAGAGGGGATAGGTTTTCATACATACTATCAAATAGTAAATCAGATTCAGTTGTCATTTTTCTTTCCTTTCTATTAAATTATGTATTTCATTTCTTATTTCGCCTTCCGTTAATGATCTTGGATCTTTATCTATAAAGTGATCATATATTTCTTGTTTTTCTAATTGTATATCATCATTGTAGACTATTGGTCCAAAGCATACATCTTGCGTATTGCAGAAAAACCCTATTTTTTTACTTTCTTTATCGTTTATTACTTCCCAACCCATTTTTATACCTCTCTTTTATTTTATCGTAAGTGTAAATGGCTAGATTTGCACAAAGTAGCCAAGTAATTACATTTATTGCCAATTCAGATATGCTTATTATGAACATTAGGCAGTTTCCTTTAGTTTTCGACCTCCTGAGGTCAGTTTATACTCTTTAACTATTTCTTCGCCTTGACCTTTGGAATAAGGTGCAACCCATTTGATACATCTGATCATTTTTTTGCCCATATCATCGTATTTTTCTTCTCGATGCATAAATGTAGGAATTTCAGAGATTTTTGCTTCATTTTTGTACCAAAATGAGTGCCAATGACCACGAACAATGGTTTTATGACCTAATTTCTTGCCTGTTCTTTTTGTACCATCTTTTTTGGAGTAATAAGTTCCGCCATTGATGTAATTGGTTCTTGAACTTCCAAGTACATTATAATTCATCTGAGTTTCTTCTCTTTCGATGTATTTTTTTACTCTGTTTTTATCAATTGGCTTTGATTCTCTTTCTATTAATACAGATTCTCTGTTAATTGATGTCATATACAAAAGAACTTGAATAACTGTATTTGTAAAGTGTCTTATTTGATCTTCGTTTTTTTTCCATGATATAGTAGAAGTATCTGCAGAATAATTTTGACGTATATTTTCAATAGACTCATTTATTCCTTCTGTCATGTCTTTTCCTTTTGGAATAAGCAATTCCCAATAAGTAGTAACAGGATCCAAAGAACTAAATAAATGTGCATTCTTTTTTGTGATTCTGACATGTAAATCAATTCGAATCGCTGTATATCCACTTTTTTCTACATCATTTTCTATATTGATAAATGCACCTTCATAATCAACTAAAGATTTTTCAAAATTTGAAGATCCACTTATTAATTCAACTGGTGTATAGATACTTCCTGGTTCAAACATTAAATAGAATGATCTAAATGGTGATTTTAAATATTCTGTTGATGTTGGGAATTCAGTTTGCCCTAATGCTATTAAGAGATTTCTTTCAATTAATACTATATTGTTCATCTCTTGTCTAAACATATGAAAAGCATATAATATTCTTATCCATTTATTTAGAAAATTGTCTGTATCATTAAAAGTATTCTTTAAAATATCATTGTAATCTTCTTTTTCTAATATGTACCCATTGTTACTTTTTTTAGAATTAGACCATTCATCGAAATAAAATTGAAGTTGATTGACAGCAAATAACTCTGCTAAAAGAGTCATAGCATTATGCATTGTTTTATTTACAACAAATGCAACAGGAAGATGATTTGTATTAAGGTTAAATTCATAATCATTCATTCCATATGCTGATTTTTCACCAATATAACCTATTTTATTTGATTTGAGATGTTCTCTTATATTTGTTAATCGAATCATCATTTCTCTGCCTTGAGTTTTATGTAAATTCCAATCATAGTTAGAATAAAGCATATCCAATGCTTTTGGGATAAAACTCAACTGAGAAAATTCAGCTTGTCGCATAAATCTCTCATAACATATCATTCTAGGTGTGCTAATCATATTGCCACCACATTATCTTCAATCCAATCGGCTATTGCATCAAAATTCCAATATTCATTATCATTAAGCTCAATGATCCAATCTTGAAGGTCATGATTGCCAAATTCTTTGGGTAAATTGTGTTTTTTAATGAAATTGTTTTCAATTGATGCAAGACCTACTATTTCACTTATTTTTACATCTCCCGCATGATGACAAGCAACTCCAAGAGCGCAAAATGCCCCACAATCATATAATATTTCTTCGGTTTGCTCATATTTATGATCTCTTAACCCATCTATCCATTTTTCTTTGAATTTTTGAGGCAATGTCATTTCTTCTGTTACTGTAGTTCCTGTATCTGTTTTACTCATCAATCCACCTCCAATCTGGTGCAGGTGCAACTTCACTTAGGTCTTTTGTGTCTGTTATGGCTCTTTGTTTTAAGTCATTTATACTGACAGTGCCAAATTCATTGTGCCAACCCAAAACAAGAGCATATTGTATGTCGTCATCTTTATGAAAATTCATTTCTGGATCATCTATAATGAAATATTCCCAAATTTCAACTTTATCAGTTATTATTGGACATTTTGCATTAAAATGCCTAATTACCTTAATTGTTTGATATTTATCTTTCATTTTTCTCATTTTTCCCCCTTTTTTTTGAAATTATATAACTAGCTATTTCTGCTTCTTCAAATGAAGTTGGTCTATTGATCATTTGATTTAAATATGATTCATGATCTTTTTCTGCTTTTTCAATCTCATCTTTTGCAGCCATCATAGCTTCACTTATTAGTTTTGGTTTCATTATTCTTTATCCTCCCAAACATCGCAATGTTCTAAACATTCTGAGCAAATATCCGTGTCATCATACACTTTTGCTCCACAACAATCTGATCTATTCATTGTCTTCTTCTGGTTTTTCAATTATAAATGTATATTTTAAATAGTTGTCATCTGATGAATCTAAATGCCACAGATAAGGACAATTATCTAACCATTCTAAAAACTTATCACTTACATATTTTGAAAGTATATTCATTACACACTCCTCATTTTGATGTTATAATCAACATTGATAGCGATTAAAGCTTGTGCTAACTCAAAGATTGCCATTTTATCATCAGGATCTAATAATTTTTGTCTTAAATCATCTGCATATCTTGAAATAGACCTTGTACTTGCAATATTCATTGTAAATCCTTTTTATTTATAATACGGAGTGTTTCTAAAGAGTTTTTTATTGATTTCATTGCCTTTTTTTCTTAACTCTTTCATAGCAACATCCTGTAGTTTTATTTTAAATGCAATGAGTCCACTTCTAACTATTTGTGTTAATAACTCATCAATTTCAATATCAAAAGCATTTGCTAATTCTTGCACATCTTTTTCATCTAGATTTATTGTATAATCTTTCATCGTAAATCCTCCCTTACATAGATACCGTGTTCATATTCCCAGGCTTCTTGTCTGTTGATTTGCTTGCATTGTTTACATTCACAAACAATTTTGAAAGGACCATCTTCATCGACATCTACATCCCAACCTTGACATAACTGTTCTTTGATCTGACCAGCTTCAGGCACTTGAAACACACGATTACCATCTTCATCATAAGAATATTTGAGTTCAATGTTTACATAGGTGGTTTTTTTCATGACAATTCCTTTTGTTGAACAGTAGGATACCATTCACTTGATTTAATTATTGCAGTAAGATTGATAGAATAAACATTTTCGCAATCTTTTAGTGAATTGTAAAAATGCTTTGCTTTTTCATAATTATTTTCATTATCTGCAAATACTGTAAAATGATCGGATTTTTTATTTTTTATTAATCCTTCCGATACATAACAAACAATGTATGAACTCATAATACACCTCCGTTCCAATGTTTATAAGTGGTATGATTAACTTTGAGAGGCATACCATTGGGAAGGGTGAAGTGAACATATCGTTTACCGACACGTTTAGTCTTATATACTTTTTTGTTTTCAAAGACAGTTTTTAATAAATAGTATGATTTAGCCATTGTAAGGTTCCTCCGAGTGTTGGGCAAAGTAGTGTAATTCAAAACAATCAATGCATGATGTAAGGTCAAACATTTCTTTCTGTGGTATGTAGTTACTACAACCGTTGCATTTTATCTTGGTTGCTAGTTCGGTTTGTAACTGTTTGACTGTTCTCTTGTGTCTGAAATGATCTGATATGTCAATCCATATTGGCATGACGACCATTGCAGTCATTACACCAAGTGCCATATAAATGGTCATTGATGCAAGGGCTTGATGTTCCATTGTAACTCCTTTGGTTTGTTTTTATGATCTGTTGCTTTTGCGAAACTGTTTATAGACTATGTTTCAAAGTCAAAATGTTTTGCCACCTTCCAAGCCTCGATGCGGTGAAGCCTAGAAGGTGACTGTTTAACTAATGTGTGGCTATAATAGCGCACTATTGTCCAAAGTGTATGAAGGGGGATGACTCCCCACTTCTGTGTTGATTAAAACTGGGGGCGGATAACCACTAGCACTACTAATGCCTATTGGTTTAAAATAAGATTTATTAATCTTCACGAAAACCGCCCCATTCAGGACCTGAGATTACTCTTGGATGCGTTCATACTCTCCAGATTGCACATCAAGATAGCATTTGTTAGTCCAACCATCAGCAAGTACTTCGTCTTTAGTCATTGAGTTGTAGTAATCATCTAAGGCGATGTAGTGAACTTTATAAGATGCCTGCTCTTTGATGATGCTTTGATCTAAGATAGGGTTACCTTCTTCATCTCTCTGGTATCTAGAGGCTACAGTTACCATTCTTGTACCACTCTTACATTCTACTTCTTTTGTGATGGCATTACGAGTAGGTAGTACATACCCCCAGTTACCATCTTTCCACATCTTAAGGTTTACTACTTTCACTGTATCTTTATTGTTTGACATATTTTTCTCCTTTTTATGTCTAATTCATAATTAACTCAATTCGGAAACTCGTTTCCAAATCAGAAGGGGTACATTTCAATTCTTAGCCCCATATCAAAATGCTACAATTTTTGAAAGTTGGGTTGGTTTAGATGCACGGGTAGTGCTATATAAGTGGGTAGAAGTGTCCAAGTTCTTTTCCTGTTGCTTATTTTTTTGTAAAAAAAACCTTGAGAAACTCGCAAAATCTATGCGTAAAGGACGCTAGATTTGCGCTCAAGGACGCGCTCAAGCTAAGGCTTAAACACCTGAAAGTCAAGTTTTATTTTTTTTTCAACACTTTGTAGTTTTTCTTTTATAAGTTTGGTTATGAAAAAATACTCCTTAACCATAGTCTATGATGAAGATAAAGAGGAAATCTCCTCGATAAAACAGAAAATTGTAGACTTAGATCCCAAAACCGCCCAAAAAGAAATATCCGTATCCATGAACACTCAATTTGTTGAAAATCTTCCTCGATTAGAGCAAAAGGTTATTAATATGTTGTTCAATGCTGCAGATATGGCTGGTGGTTTGATGGGAGATGCGTGAATACGTTGTTAAGAAGCAAAAGAATTACGTTTACGAGTATGTAGACGAAATACCAGTAGGTTTACCTATTAGCTCTGACTGGCGAAGTTCAGGAATCGGAGAATGGGTAACTGCTGACGATGGATGTGTCATACAAATCTTGCGTGCAGGCGAAATGTTGCATCGTAAGAAAAAAGTCCGTTATGTAGGCACTTGTACAGGAACATTTATTTGTTCTGCTAATACAAAGATGGATACCGATCGAAGAAAAAACATTTATTCGTTTGGTGGAAGTCGCAATCATCTCGATTCGGTAAAGGAACGTAAGAACCTTACCGCCCAGGAAGCTTTGTTCGCAAAGTACTTAGCCAATGGGTTATCTCCTCAAGAAGCGTATTTAAAGTCGTTTAACTCGTCCAATCGGAAATACGCAAAAGTAAAGAGTGGTATTTTAATTAAACAGGAGAGAATCGTGTCTGCAGTTAAAGAAGAACTGGATGGAGTCCTCAAAGAAATTGGCATTGACCTTAAATACTTAATAGAAGGTGTTAAGGCAGAAGCCGATGGAGCAGATCGCACAGTGGATCGCTTAAAAGCGTTTCAAATGTTGTGGGATGCGGCTGAAGTCGTGCCGAAAAACAAGGTAACTCAGCTAACAGGTGCAGTATTTCAAGGTTTTGACACCGAACAATTAGAATCCGCTAAAAGACCAGAATTAAAATCAATTGACGACTAGGTCGTTGTAAAAAAATTTTTGTCGCAGAGCGACACAGAGGGGGTTATGGACTTTTTAGCTATTTATGGCGAGGCTGGTATGATAGGCGTTGTGGGGGCAATGTTTGTCTACCTCGTTGTTTCTTTATCCAACAAATCAGCCAAACAACAAGAAACCCTGGAAAATTTAAAAGTAGAAAATAAAGGTCAATCTGAAACGTTACAAAATATGGAAGGGATGATTATTAAGCTTATTAACAGATGGAATCAGTCGGATGACAAGTTAGACCGCAAATTTGACGGATTGACCAAAGAAATTAATGATTTGGATAATCAAGTATCTCGAATTGATGGAAGTTTGAGTCGTATCAATGGAAAACACTAATGGGAAACCAGATACCGCCAGAAGTTATCGTGCTACTGTTCTTGATGATAATGCCATTATTAGCATTAACATTAAGTGGTTGGCTCAAATTGGGGTCCTTATCGGCATGTTGGTTTATGGCTATTGGCAGATTGAAGCAAGGATTAGACGACTTGAAGATAGCGTTATTACTCAAACTGAACAAATTGGGAGCTTACTTGATAAACATATCGTGGAGGAACGGGTTAAACGAGAAGAATTGGCAGAAAAAGTGAAGTTTTATGAAAAAGAATTCAACATCAACCCTTTAAGCTGGAAAAAGAAGAGAAAATAATGGAATGGGTTATTAAAGCAATGTCAAACAAGGCTGTTCCTAAAAAACCTTCTACTCATTATAAAATATCAGAAGAAAAACAACTTTCCTATTGCAAATCCTGTCAACAGGTATGGGAAAAAACATGGGCAAGAAGTTATTTGTTTTATCGGCATTTACCAACATATGGATTGCCAAGAAAAACTTGTAAATACTGTAAATAAGGAGAATCAATGAATAATTTTGAAAAAGCAATAGATTTTGTAATCACAACCATTTTAGGCGAAAAAAAGGTTAGTCTTTTGGATTTAAAAAAAGAATCTGTTAAGGTGAAAAAGAAAAAATGAGTGAAGCCCAAGAATCTCTTATTCGCAGTCAAGCTGTCCTCATGATATATAGAAATCAAGGAAAAGCTAAGATTATTCAACGAATAGTTAAACGATTCTTACAATGCTTACGAAATGGCTAATATAAACAAACAAAACGTATCGAAAGCTGAAGAAGCGTATATGCTTGCCAAAGAAGACATGCTTTCCTTTGGTAAACTGTTTCTTGCTGATGATTTTATGCGTTCAGAGACTCCGTGGTTTCATTACGAGATTGCAGACGATATTATGAACCATAATAAAAAGCAGTTAGCCATTATTATGCCTAGAGGACACGGAAAAACCGTATTAACCAAATGCGATTTGTTGTGGTCCTTCTGTTTTGCAAAGAAAGACGATCCTTTGTTTTATGGTTGGGTATCTGCTACCCAAAAGCTTGCAAGTGGAAATATGGACTATGTAAAGACCCATTTGGAGTTTAATGATAAGATTAAGTACTACTTTGGCAATCAAAAGGGGCGCAAATGGACAGAAGAAGATATTGAACTTGCCAATGGATGTAAACTGCTCTCGAAATCAAACGTATCGGGTATTCGTGGAGGAGCCAAACTGCATAAACGATACGATTTAATTATATTGGATGATTTTGAAGATGAGAATAATACACTTACTCCAGAAGCTCGAGCTAAAAACGGAAACCTTATCACTGCGGTTGTTTATCCTGCTTTGGAGCCTCATACTGGCAGGCTTCGTATTAACGGTACTCCTGTTCACTATGATTCTTTTATCAATAACCTTATAACGAATAGCGAACAAGCCAAAAAAGAAGGCAAAAAAGACTTTGCTTGGGATGTAAAACTATACAAAGCAATTGATGATAAAGGAAATTCTTTATGGCATAGTTGGTTTCCCAAAGAAAAATTAGAAGAAAAAAAGAAATTCTATCGTGATAGTGGAATGCCTCACAAATTCTATCAAGAATACATGATGCAAGTCCAAAGTGAAGAAGATTCTATTTTTAATTCACGACATATCAAATATTGGGAAGGGCATTACGAATGGAAAGAAGATCATCAAATGGGATACGTATGGCATGACGATCAATTAAAACCTGTACAAACTTTTGTAGGAGTAGATCCTGCTACGGATGTTAATAGAAGAGGTTCGGATTACAGTGTGTTAATGGTAGTAGCAGTCGATATGAACAATTCAATTTATGTACTGGATTATATACGCCAAAGAGATTTAACGGTTATGTCGATTGTTGGCGAAGATAAAGCGGGTATTGTTGATTATATGTTTGATTATGCCCATAAATATCATCCTTTACTTCAAGTAGTAGAAGATACCACAATGTCTCGACCTATTTTTCAAGCATTACGCAGTGAATCGATGAGAAGAAATGATTTTACTGTTAAATGGAAAGAAGAAAAACCTGGTACTAGAATGAGCAAACGAGATCGAATTCAAGAAGTACTTCAACAGCGTTTTGCTATTGGTCAAATATATATGAAAAAAAACCATTACGATTTACATCACGAAATAGTTACATTTGGCAATCGCATGGCGCATGATGACACAATAGATGCCCTTGCCTATGCGTGCAAATACGCAACTCCTCCTCGTAGTCTCGTTAAAGAAAACGGTATTTACCGTAAAAATTCCAGATCCCGTCCCAAAAATTGGGTATTGGCTTAATGGCTAAAAAAGAGGACAAACGAGCAAATAGAGTACGAAAACTATTCAATGCTATTAATGATTCTCGTAGACAAGATTGGGAAGTAATTAACCAAGAAGGTCATGATTTCTATCTGGACAACCAAATTTCAGAAAAAGATGTAGAAGCTCTTCGTGAACAGGGAATGCCCACCTTTACCGTCAATCGAATTATTCCTGTTGTCGAAATGCTTAATTATTATGCTACGTCTAACACTCCTCGATGGCAGGCAGTAGGAACCGAAGCATCCGATAGCGATGTAGCCGCAGTATTTTCTGATGTTGCTGACTATATTTGGAATCAATCAGAATGTCAAACCTTGTATTCCAATGTTATTAACGATGCCATAACCAAATCGCTTGGATTCCTTCAAGTATGTGTTGATCCAAATATGGATAACGGTATGGGAGAAGTAGTAATACAGCAACCAGATCCTTTTGATGTGTATATTGATCCAAAGTCAAGAGATCCTTTGTTTCGAGATGCATCGCATATTATTATTCGCAAAGTATTGCCCAAAGCACAATTAATCAAATTATACCCTGAGTACAAAGCAAAAATTGTAAAATCCTCTTCCACAGAAGCCACCGAGTATAATTATACAGATAAACCTGAATTCTCTTCTGATTTTCAATACAAAGAAATTACCGAAGGATACGATGGAGATGGAAAGCATAGTCCTATGGTAGAATATTTTGAGGTGTATGAAAGAGAGAAGAGAAAATGGTGCAATGTATTTTATCAAAAGATTCCAAGTCCTGAACAAGTAGAACAGGTAAAAAAACAAGTAGATACTCAAATAGCAGAAGCCAGTGCAGAAATGCAAGTTCAGTTACAGGAACTTCAACAAAAATTACAACAAGGCGTTCAAAGTGGAGAAATCCTTCCTGAACGTATGGATTTAGAAATACAAAAAGCAGTAAAAGAAAATGAAGCGCAACTTGCTCTTCTTAGTCAACAAATGATGGCTGAAGCTCAAAAAGAGATGTCCGTTATTGAAAACAAGATCATTACTGCAGAAGAATACAATGCACTGAAAAAAGATAAAGAATTTTCTCAAATGATTGTAGATCATGTATTCTTTTACAAAACAGAAATTAAATTATTAAAAGTCGCAGGGGATGTAACTCTATCAGAGGATATTCTTCCTACAGAGCATTACCCCTTAGTACCCTTTATGTACAAATGGACAGGAACTCCTTTTGCCATGAGCGCAGTTGCCCCTTTGGTTGGTAAACAACAAGAAATCAACAAAGCCCATCAGCTTATGATACACAACGCCTCATTGGGCAGTTCCCTTCGTTGGATGTACCAAGAAGGATCTATTGATACTGCTTATTGGGAGAAATTCGCAACCGCCCCTGGCGCATTGTTACCTGTGAATCAAGGATTTGAAAGTCCAAAAGAAGTGATGCCTGCTCAGTTGTCGTCTGCATTTTACAATATTGTTCAGCAAGGCAAAACCGATATGGAGTATTTGGCAGGAATTTATGGTACTTCAATGGGAAGTCCTGATAGTCAAAACGAAACCTATCGAGGTATGTTGGCTTTAGACGAATATGGTACTCGCAGGGTAAAGCAATGGTTAAAAAGCAGTATAGAGCCTTCACTTAAACAATTAGGTCAAGTAGTAAAAGATTTTAGTCAAGGTGTGTATAAGGCACATAAAGTAATGCGAATTGTACAACCCAATAATATTGAAAATATGAAAGAAGTAGAAATCAATGTACCAATTTATAACGATTATGGTCAGGCTATTGGAAAATGGAATGATTATGAAACAGCCAAATTTGATGTTCGTATCGTTGCAGGCTCTACTTTACCTGTCAATCGATGGGCATATTTAGCAGAAATGAAAGAATTAATGAAGTTAGGCATTGTAGATGATATTGCAGTATTAGCTGAAACCGATATCCGTAACAAAGAAAAGATTGTAGAACGAAAGAGCTTATACTCTCAATTACAATCTCAACTCAGTCAAATGCAGGAACAAGTAAAAGACAGAGATGGAACCATTGAAACCTTATCTCGACAGTTGGTCCAAGCGGGTATCAAATCAAAAATTATGCAAGGAGAAGTGGAAGTTAAAAAATCAGTCAATGACAGAAAAATGTCCGAAGGACGTTCTGCAGATCGAGTCAAAGCTGAATCTGATTTACAAAGACAACTCCTTAGAAAGAATTCACAAGAACAGCCTATGGAGGTTAATTAATGAGTGAAGACCAACAAGCAGTAACCCAAGACGCAGTAGAAGATTCTGTATTTGGCTCTGCTGAAGGTTTCTTTGACGATTTGGATCGAGAAGTAAACGGTGCGATCCGAGACGATGAAGAACCTCAAGAAAATCAACAAGTATCAGAAGAACCCCAAAAGGAAAACCCTCTTTTTACAGATATAGAAGAGGCTCCTCAAAAGGATGAAACTGATTGGAAGAAGCGTTATTCTGATTCCTCACGTGAAGCTCAAAAAATGAAACAAGAGCTAGACGAATTTGGTCGCTTTAAGCCGTACATCGAAGCCCTTCAAAATGATGAAGGATTAGTTAATACAATAAGGGATTATGTTCAAAATGGACAAAAACCGAAGGAACTGAAAGAAGAGTTATCTCTTCCTGAAGACTTTGTTTTTGATATTGATGAAGCAGTCTCGAATCCGAATAGCGATAGTTCAAAGGTCTTTTCAACCATGATTGATCGTGCGGTAAGTAGCAGAGTGGACAGCAGAT
>VTLG01014708.1_pt1 | contig 30372 bp, 50 predicted proteins | sample 4694571 | NCBI WGS metagenome assembly VTLG01 (sample SAMN12604809, study PRJNA352737) | marine metagenome | biome: ENVO:00000447; feature: ENVO:00000209|ENVO:00000569|ENVO:01000036; material: ENVO:00002151; isolation source: viral sequences binned using virsorter ...
AAGCCAGACTTCATGAGTAGAGCAAGAGATTTCGCAGATTTAGCCGCAGCGTATAGTGGTGGTGGTGCTTTAGGTAAGCGTAACATAGTTGATAACGGCAACTTTGCTGTCCATCAAATAGGTGGTACAGTTACTGTTGCTGCTAATACAGGCACAGATACATTAGATAGATGGGAAGTAGATACAGCAAATATGGATAATCTTTCTATTGATGTAACACAAGCTGACGATATTCCACCAGAATTAGGTGAAGGGTATTCTCATAAATTACAAATTAAAACTGTTGAAAGTGCTATAGCATCAAATGAAATAGTACGAGTAATGCACTTCCCAGAAGCAATAGATTGCCAAAGATTAGGGTATGGAACTGCAAATACCAAAACAACTACAGTATCCTTTTGGGTTAAATCAAGTATCGCTGGTACATTTGGTTTTAATATTTATGCAGAAGATGGTGCTGATAATATTGGTAGCACTTATACTATAAGTTCAGCAGATACTTGGGAAAAGAAATCATTGACCTTTGCTGGAAACACTCTAGGTGTAATAGCTAATGACAATGGTACTGGTGTATATTTGCATTGGACTATTGTAGCTGGAAGTGATTTTACTGGAACAGATAATACTTCTTGGGGAAGTTATACTACTGGAAGATTAGCGTATGGTCATGTAACAAATACTCACGCAACAACAGATGAAAGCACTTGGCAAATCGCTGGAGTGCAATGGGAATTGGGCGAGGTGGCTACACCCTTTGAGCATCTTCCCTATGCCGAAAATCTCGCCAAATGCCAACGCTATCTATATGTGGTAGTACCAAAAGGTGTTGGTGCTACTAGCTATTTTGGCAATGGTCTTTATTATACTAGTTCTGTTGCAATGGGATTTATACATTATCCTGTTACGATGAGGGCAGTTCCAACATTAGAAATAGCAAATGCTACTAACGATTTTGGTATTTATAGTAATGGTGGTCTTGATGGATTAGATGATTTTTATTTAAATAGTGCTAACACAAAAGGAATGAATATAGCTAATGCTAGTGATGCTAGTGGCACAGCAGGTCATGCTGGTGGTTTGTTTATATCTGATTCAACAAATGCTTATCTTTATATAAAGGCACGATTATAGGAGTTTTTTTATGCTTAGAAGAACATTAACAATAACAAATGCAAAATATAGAAAGACAATAGGAACAGATACAATAAGTTGTATTGATTGTGAAATAAATGGTCAAAAAAGTTATGTTCCAATAGACGAAGCCAACACAGACTACGCAGAAATCAAACGACAAGTTGATGCTGGTGAACTTACAATAGAGGATGCAGACTAATGGCAATATCAAAGATAGGAAGTAACGCAACAGGATTTGGGTCAGACCTTACAATTACTGATGGAGATTTATTATTTGCTACTGCAGCTAAAGGTGTTTGTTTAGGTGTTACATCTAATACAGACAGCAACACATTAGATGACTATGAGGAAGGTCTTGCAACAATGGCTTTTTCACCGGGAGCAGGTTCAATTACAATACACTCTTCTTATGAAAAACTAGCTTATACCAAGATTGGTAGAATGGTTCAATTAAATGGTCAAATTGGTGCAAGTGCCATTAGTTCACTTGGAACTAGTAATACTCTACAAATTACTGGATTACCTTTTGCGGCAGTAAATTTAGATGACAATGCTGGAAGAGTAGGTTTTCATATAGCACATGATGCAGCAGGTACTATGACGGATGGTAGAGAAATGTTTGGGTATATAAATGAAGGTGGTTCAGTAATTAATATTTATGAACAAAACAATTCAGGAGCATCTAATAAAGCAGAAATGATAGGTGCTAATACAAGTTTATACTTTAGTTTTACATATAACACAGCAACTTAAAGGAATACTCTAGTGTATTGCTAGAGGTGGATAAGGAGAAACAATATGGCACAAGGTGATATAACCAAAGAATACGAAAACGACAAAATAGAAGTCGTATCAAAATGGAACATTCAAGTTCGTAATGCAACAAAGATTATGGAAGAACAGGCTGATGGTTCAAAGAAAGAACTAACTCGTTCATTTCATCGTCATGTGTTGCAACCATTTAGTTCATCAAAAAGTGGTGATACATGGACACATACTGCGACTGACATCAGTGGTGAAGATGCAGATGTAAAAGCGATTGCAACGGCAGCTTGGACTGACGATGTTAAGGCAGCTTATAAAACATTTAGAGAGAGTCAAACCGTCTAAATGGAAGTCAATCCAATACTCTTTTGGAATGGGTTGCTAACCCTCGTCATCGCACCTGCTATATGGGTGTTTAGAAGTGTATTGATGGAAATGAAACGCTTGGATATACTCCTCAATAAGACACGAGAGGAGTATGCCAAACGTGACGATGTTAAAGAAGATATGCATATTGTAATGGATGCATTACAAAGACTAGAAGATAAATTAGATAAGATATTAATAGGTAAGTAGATAATTATGGCAAAGTTTAAAGCATTTAAGCCACAGGCAATGGAACGTATAGCTAGAAGTATGGGTTATACAGGAGATATGAGTGGCTTTAGACAATATTTGGATAGTAATGTTTCGTTAAAAAATAGAATGAAACAACTAGAAGATTCTGCTACTGAAATGTCAAAGAATGGTTCTGTACGTGTTGCTCAACAAACACAGGAACAAGCACCTGATACTGTAGGTGGATTCGTACCACCCCCTACACAAACATTTAATCAAGAACCTGTTCAAATGCAACAGGGTGGTGTAGCACAACCTCTACCTCAACAATACATTCCTCAAACTGTATATGACCCTAATGCTAATATACAAGACTTACAAGCTAAACAAGCACAAACCCCTTCTTTACCTACAGGTGCAACCATTGTACCTCAAGGAACATTGCAAGAGCAAGGACAGATGGTTAGTCCGTGGCAGGGTCAATTAACAGGTGCAATACAAACACCTATAGCACAAGCAACTACTACAACAGCAGGAGTACCTGTAACTACACAGGCTGCACAGGTTGCACCAACGACAACATTAGATAAAGTATTAGACCCACAAATAGCTGGAGAAATACAAGCACAAGCACAACAAACAACTCCCCCTATTACAGTACAGGCACAGACAGGTACTGAATCGGCTGTATCAGGATTACAGGCTGCTCAAGGTGTAGCTTCACAAATGCAAAACCCTGTTCAAAGACAGGTTCAACAAGGTGAGTTAGTATCAGGGGCGGCTAATGCTGAAACTGCATCAACATACGCTGAACAGATACAAGCTGCGACAGCAACACCTACACAACAAGCAACTGTAGCAGGTCAACTTGAAGGATTAATGCAACAGTTTGAAGGTGGGAATACCCCTGCATGGGCTGCAGGTGCAATGAGAAATGTTACAGCACAGATGGCTAAACGAGGTTTAGGTGCTTCATCTATGGCAGGACAGGCACTTGTACAGGCAGCAATGGAATCAGCTTTACCGATTGCAATGGCTGATGCACAAACACAGGCACAGTTTGAAGGACAGAATCTAAGTAACAGACAACAAAGAGCCATGTTAGCTGCACAGCAACGTGCTTCATTTATAGGTATGGAATTTGACCAAGCCTTTCAAGCGAGAGTTCAGAATGCAAGTAAGGTAAGTGATGTAGCAAATATGAATTTTAATGCTGAACAGCAAGTTGCATTAGAAAACTCTCGTGCTGTTAATACTATGAACTTAAATAATCTGTCAAACAGACAGGCTATGACGATGGCTGAAGCATCAGCACTTGCCAATATGGATATGTCTAATTTAAATAATAGACAGCAAGCTGCTGTTCAAAATGCTCAAAACTTCTTACAGACAGATATGGCTAACTTATCCAATAGACAGCAGTCTGAACTATTTAATGCACAAACTAGACAGCAGTCTCTATTTACAGACCAAGCTGCAATCAACGCTTCCCAACAGTTTAATGCAACATCAGAAAATCAACTCAATCAATTCTTTTCCCAATTACAATCACAAGTAGGACAGTTTAATTCGGCTCAGGCTAATGCTCAATCACAATATAATGCAGGGCAAGTAAATACTATTGAAAGATTTAATGCTGAATTAAATAATCAGCGTGAACAATTTAATGCACAGAATAGACTAGTGATTGACCAAGGTAATGCACAATGGAGAAGACAGATAGCAACAGCCGATACTGCTGCAATTAATCGTGCTAATGAATTAAATGCTACAGCCTTATTAGGTTTATCAAATCAATCTTATAATAACTTATGGCAACACTATGGTGATGTTATGGAATGGGCATGGACTTCTTCAGAAAATAATGCTGAGAGAGTAATGCAAATGGCTATGGCTGAACTTGATGCTAAGGTTAGAGTTGATATGAAAAACTTAGATGCTGAAATAGGAGAAGCACAAGCAATAGGTGGACTTGTATCTGACTTATTCTTTAAGCCAATAGCAGGTACTTTATTTGGAGGAATATTTGGATGAGTTATTTTAACGAACCAGCTAGATTAGCAATGTTAAATATTATGGGCGAAATAAATAAAGAGCCTACTACCGATAAGGTTGAGAGTAAAGGTTTATTATCTCGTACTAATGGTACTTCAAATAAATCTAGCAGTCAAAAAAGTGTAAGCGAAATTGAAAAAGTAATTAGATATAGCCGTAATATAAAAGCAGAAATGAGGAAACATAAGAATGCCGTTTAGAAAAGTACCTTCATTTGATGCCCCTATTCCCGGTCAGTCTTTAACTGCTGAACCTAGGAGTAGACCGTGGAATAATCCACCTCAGCTAGATACAGTTGAAGATGCAATGGAGTATTATCTTCCTAAGTTATCCTCACCTGAATTTGCATCTCGTTTATTAGAAGTAATTGAAAGAGGAATACCCTTAACATCTTTAGCCGAAACTATTGTAACAGGTGGTGCTATGCAGGGAATACATAGCATAGATGTGGGTATGTTAGTAAGCCCTATTCTTGTAGTGTTTATGGAAGGGATGGCTGAGATAGCTGAGATAGAATATAATCTAGGCGATAAAGATAAAGATGAAGAACCTGATAAACAGTTAGTTCAATTAGCTATGAAAAAATTAAGGGAATCAAAAGATATAATTGAAGAAGTTAGTGAAGCTAAAGAAGAACCTGTACAAATGGAAAAGCCTGTGGGCTTAATGGCTAGAAGGAGTGAATAATGGGATTTAGATTATCATCAGCAATAGCAGGATTTGCAACAAGAACATCTGAAAATTTAGATGAGTTGCAAAATAAAGCAGATGACATTGCTAAAACTGCCGCAGCTCGATATGCCGATGAAGCTATTCAAGTTCGTAAAGAAAGAATGAAGTCGAGACAAGAATACTTAGATGCTGCAACAATGCTACAGAATAATTTTAATTTAAGTAATAACCAAGTTGAATCTATATTGTCAGGAGGAGTTGCGAACAAGGATTTGTTTATTCAGAAAATGAAAGACATTGAAGACCAACAGTTCTCAGCCGCTAAAGCTACAGGGCAGGATATGAATACATGGAAATTTAATAATAATGCTGCGATTAGTGAGATTTTTACAGGTACTGAATCTGATACTTCAAGAGATATAATGGCTCAGGCTGATTTATTTGCTTCACGTAGGTCTCCTTTTGCGGCACCTGATATGGAAGCATTAGGAAAATCTATATCTAAATCAACTAAAACTTTATTTGGTAGTATTGGAGAGAGTTATGGAACTCATCAATTTGATGCACATCTACAAGCACAGGCAGGTGAACTACCTCAACCATATGAAGGGGATGGTATTGGTTTTGGTGAGCATGGTTTAACAGCTAATTTATCAGGACTTACAATGACAGATAAACGAGCAATAACGACATTTGCTATGACACAGGAAAAATCTGGATTAGAAATAGAGCAGATGGAAGATAATATTGAATGGCTTAAAGATATGAGACCTGAAGAATTAGCTAGAATAAAAGCATCTACTAAATTAATGGGTGTACAATTAGATAATGAGACTTTAAAGGGCGTTAAACTTGGATATGAAAATGATATGTTGTCTGAAAAACTAAAAGATTGGAGAGATTGGGGTAGAGATTTAGACGAAGAAACTAAAAAGGCACAGCTTAATTCTTTAATAGCCGATATTTCTGCATCAAAAGATGTTTCACCCACAAACTTATTAGGGGGATTATTAAAAGAAAGAGGACAGATTTTATCTGGAAAAATAAAATTTAAAACAGACGAAAATAAAAAAGAAGCTATCAAACAATTAGACCTACATATAACTAGAACTCAAGCAACTATATCAACTTTGTATGAAGCACAACATGGAAATGATGAAGTTGATATTAGGGGTATTAATACTATGGCTGCTTTTAAAGAAGAGTTTATGAGTACAGGTTTAACTGAAGCAGGTTTTCAAATGATAGGAAGTACACTACAGTATACAACAGGTAGTGGGAAGGATATAAAATACTACCAGTCAAATACGGAAGAGTATCAAACAGCTTGGAAAAAAGTTGCTGAAGATGCACGAACAAAATTTAAGGAAGCATTTTTTATAAATGATGTAGCAATGAATGATGGTGCTGCGGCTATTGAAAAAACTTTTGGAGTTCAAGAGGTACAAGATAATAACTCTGATGAAGCATTTGCATCTTTAAAACCTTTATCTGTTACCCATCAAATAAATAATCTAATAACTGATGATGAATTTACTGCAACAAAATTTACATTTAATGCTATATTAAATAAAATTAAAGATTTAAATGAGGATAATCCTGAATTTAAGCTAACAGATGCGTCAATTGGTACTCTAATTTTAGAACAGATTGATAAGAAAAACGCTGGAGAAAATTTAGAATTGGGAAATACTTCAACTTCAAATAGTATGGATGCCTTATGGGATAAGTGGGAGAAAGCTAATGCTAATACAAATAACCAACCAAACGATGAAGGTTATACTGAAACAAATGAAACACATTCTTTTAAGCCTGAAGGTGGTGGTTCTATGGCTAAAGCTACATCCGAATCTAAAGTATATACAAAAGATGGAAAAAAATATTACTTAGATAATGGAACGTATAAAGAAATTGTAGGCTCTCAGACAGAAACAGTTACGGAACCAGAATTTAATGCAGATAAATGGATAAAAACTAATGAAAAATTTTTAGATAGGGAACTTAATAATTATAATAAAAACAAAAACAAAGAGCAAGCAAAGAGAATATTAATAGAACAAATACAAGGAGTAGGATTTTTTAATCGATTAAATAAAGCAGAAGCAACAATAGTAGCTAATGAATTAATAGGATTATAAAATGGGTAAGTTCGGTAGCCTATTCACAGACTCTCAGCCAGAGAGCACTACGAAATCAACATCTAGATTTGGTAGTTTATTTAAAGACCCAGAAAAAGAAATAGAAGAACAAGAAGATAGTCTTGTTACAGCAGATGCATATGATTCAGAAGCTGAAGGTATTGATGCATGGGCACAAGACCAAGAAAGAATGGACAACCTTTCTAGGTATATGGTATCAAGATTTGGCGAAGAAGACGGTGTTCAAAAAAGAGAAGAGAGTAATACTGACTATATTAAAAGGTTTGTAACACATGCACGAAAGATTGAAAATAATAGTGTAGGTTTAATGAGTCAGATAGACTACTTACGTGGTGCTAATGATGACCAACGTATTGCATTTGGCACAGTATATGATGAGTATAATAATTTACCTATGTTTGCAGATGGTACTGCTCGTGCTGTTAAAGATACTGTAACTCAAATGTTGTTTGACCCTATTAATTTATTTAGTTTTGGTGTAGGTAGACTTGCTGCATCAACTGTAGGCAAGGTAGCAGTCAAAGAAGGATTTAAAAGGTTCATACCTAAGAGTGCAGCTTGGCGAGGAGCAATAGCAGGTGGTGCTCTTACTGGTGTAGAAGCAACAGGTGTTGGTGTTGGGTTGCAAGATGTTGAGAGAAAAGGTTATGTAGGAGATGCAAGACCTGAAGATAAAATAGATTTATTTGAAGCCGCTATTCACGGTGGGATAGGAGTAGGGATGGGTGGACTCTTTGGTGGTCTTGGTGGTAAGTTTACTAGAGAAGGACTCTCTAAAGAAGCAACAGCAAAACTAAATGCAAGACGAGCATCAAAAATTGGTGCAGAAAAAAATAAAAAGAAACCTAGCCTTACTGTAGAACAAGAGAAAATACTAGCTAAAGAAGCTGATATAGAAGGATTCGACCCTAATAAAGGGGTAACACTTGCTAATGCAACTGAACAGGTAAAAGCCTTTCAAAGAAAAAAAGCTAAAGAGATGAGAGAAAAAGGAGTAGCCTATACTCCTGAAGGTTTATATAAAGACACACCATTTTTAGAACCTCAATTATTATTAGACTTATCTAAAAGAATGTCTAAGGTAGTATATAATATAGCTAAAGAAGACCCAAGCATCTTAACAAAGCACTCAAAGAATGTACAAATATCTGATATTGTGCATGACACACTTATTAAAGCAGCGAATGAGGGTGATGATGGGGTAGCAAAAGATGTGTTGGATAGAGCATTACGTAAAGAAAAAATAACATCTGATGAATTTCTAAATTTTATGGAAGCTACTGATGGCTTTGCTAAAATGAAAAAAGGTTCTTCAAGTGAAGCAGGTGCTATGTTGGCTGTTGATAGTCCTCTTGGTAAGATGAGGAAAGCATTACTAGATATTTCACCTGAAGCTAAAGGTAGGTTGGATGCATTGTTTGGCAATCCTGATGAAAGTATATCAGGAACTGGCTTTGCTTATAATTTATTAAAACGATTAGACAGAGAGCGTAGGGCTTTGATGGTCACACAAATTGCTACTACTGCACGTAACGTAGCAACAGGTGTAGCAGTTTTAGGCTTTGATACTGCATCAAATATAATGGAGTCTACTCTATATCACACAGGTAGGGCTTTTAGAGAAGCTATAAATATAGCTGCAGGTAGAAGTCAGTTTAGTGGAGAAGCCGTTAAACGAGGTATGGATGACTGGTTTAAAGATAGCACGAGTCTTTTAGTGTTGATGGTAAACCAAGGTAAGTCTAAAGAGATGACTGACTTTATGTTAAAGCATAATCCTAGACTTGCAAAAATATTAGATAGAACACTACAAGAGGTAGGAGAAGGTGAAGGGCTATCTAGTTTTTCAAGATTTATGAATACCTTAAACGTAACGCAAGATAAAATATTTAGAAGAGCATTCTTTGCTCAGTCCTTGGAAAAAAAATTAAGACGAGCAGGTTTAGGTGATACTGCTGAAAATATATATAGAAAAGCTGATGGTTCAATTGATGAAGACCAAATCAAATTACTAGGATTAAAGAACAACAGTCGTATTGAAGGCTTAGATTATTTATTTGCTACAGATAAAAGTGTAGACTTAAAGTATATGAAAGATGGGGTGGATGAAGCACTCAAAAATACGTTTGCATTTATGCCTAAGAAAGGTCCTGTGCATCACCTCATAAAGGCAGTTGAAGGATTGCCGGGTGTTCCTGTGTTTGGTACAGGTGAGTTTCCATTTGCTAGGTTCATGGCAAATGCAATGGCATTTCAATTAAAGTATAGTCCTTTAAATGGTATAGGTTCTACATTTAATTATTCAGTTAAATACGCTATGCGTAAAGCAGGTAAGGCAGGTAAAAAACCTAGTGATAGAGTAATGTCAGAACTTGAAAACCAAAAGTTTAGAGAAAGTCTTTCTCAAAGTCTAGTGGGTACAGCCGCCCTTACAACTGCCATATACTATAGAGCAAAAAATCAAGATGTAAAATGGTATGAAGGGAAAAATAGTGAAGGAAAAAGTATAGACCTTAGACCTTTTTTTCCAATGTCTCCCTACTTAATTGTTGCTGACCTCGCAGTTAAATATAGTAGAGGAGAAACAGACAAATTAACAGGCAAAGATTTTATCGAGGGATTTACAGGAGCACAATTTAGGGCAGGTGCTGCATCGTATACTGTAGATAGATTTTTTGAGTTGATTGGACAAGAGGGTAGTATAACAGACGAACAACTTGGAGAAACTGTAGGCACGTACATGGGCGAACTATTTGGAGGGGCATTAACTCCATTAAGAGTAGTAAAAGATATTGAAGCTGCCTTTGATGAAGAAGCCGCTATTGTTAGAGATACAAGACAAGTTGAAGGTGAGGGTATGGCTCAGAGAGGATTCGATGCATTTCTAAAATCATCCTTTCATAAAAACCTACCTGCTTTTTTTGGTTTGGATAAAGACTTACCTGCATTACAGCTACCTACTAGAAGAGGTGAAATAAGGAGACAATCTCCTTTACTTGGACAGGTATTAGGTCTAAGATTTAAAGAAAGAAGAAGTCCTACTGAAACAGAATTAGTAAGATTAGGATATGAAAACTATGAAATTATGCCGTCAAAGGGTGATAAGGCTGTTGATGCTGCTGTAAAAAAAGAATTAGCACCTTTAATTGAAGACTTACTTAGTGAATTAATTAGTTCTCCCTACTATAAAAACTCAACAGAACCCCAAAAGAAAAATATGGTACAACAAAAGTTAGTAGAGTTTAGAAAGTATGCTACAGAAGTAGCAAAGGATAAAGCTACAGTAGAAATGGTATATGAGGGTAAGGAGTTTACTCCATTTGAAAGAACAGAGTTTATGAGTATGCCTAAAAGGGCTAGAAAACTTGCTGATGAATATTTTATACGGAATTACGGAGAGAGTGTTGCCCAATCTAAGAGATATAGAGAGGGCAAACTAATAGGACAGTCATTAGCAAAGCTGTTTACTTTTTAATTTATCTGCTATCTCCACTACCCCCCAACGCTCCACGTTCTTTTCTTGAACGTAACTTCTCTAGATTATTTTCCATTATCTTTCCAAGATTAGAATTTAAATGGTCAGCTAACATAGCACAGTACCATAGTACATCACCTATCTCACCTGCCAACGCATCTGTTGGTTTATTATCCCTAATAGTTTTCTTAACCTTATTAGCAATCTCACCTGCTTCACCCACAAGTCCTAGAGATAAATACTCTAGGGCTTTGTTAGGTGGAAAGATAGCAGTTTCTTTTGCCTGTTCTTGATAGGCACTTGCAGTTATTACGCTTTTATTTTTATTGTCCATAAACTTTTTTACCTCTTCTTCTAGCTTCATAATACTTAACCTTTTTTAAATTTGTAAAGTAAGCAAAGTTAAAACCTCTTTGCCACTCACGATATTGCATTGTATTAAAGTGATATGGACTTTTAGTGATACCCCTTTTAAATGCATAGACACCTTTCTCAAATTGTATTTTTAAAGGTGCATCATATTTGCGTAACCCTTGTCTACGATTTAGCATCTTTCTTTTTCTCCTCTGTAGTTTCGTTTTGCTGAGGTTTAACAAAAAATCTTTGTAGGACTTCTAGCTTATCATTGTAGTCGGCAATAATACCTAATTCAACTTCGATAGCTTCCTGAATATCTTGGTGCTTATCAGATACACCACTAATACCCATAGGATTTGTTAGTAAAACTTCTACATTTGATATATGTTTATTTATCAAGCCCATATAATGGCTTCTTGCTGCACTTATTAATAGTTCTCTCATTTAGTTCTCCTTTTGTTTAAATGCTTTAATAACATCTGATGAAAACAGTTGCTTTATATTTAGGAGATACATCTTAGATGCCTTATGGTCTCCACCACATACTGTTTTCTTATAATCTAAATTCTTAATAATAGATTTTAAATTATCCGTTTTAAAGACAATAGTTGCATACGTATCTTCACCAACACAAAGATTATGAAACCAATAGTCTGCTTCCGTACTACTGATGCCACTTGGTTTTCCATAAGATTCGTACTCAATTGCAATATTGCCTGTCTTTTGCCATAAATCTCTTTCACTTTTCACCTCAATCTTTTTATCTTGTAACATGTCTGCTACTAATTGTTCTCTTACCTTTCCATATTCTAAGTCTATGTCAAACTTTTTTCTGTTATCAATACTTGGTTCTAAGTTATACATAATATACTCCTCTCTATTTAGTTTGCTACAATGTCTACTATCTCACACACACCTGCTGTGCAAGCTAGTTCCTTACTTCCTGCTGTGCTGTCTATACCTTTCTCAAATTCAGAAAGCCTAGTCCAATCTAGCACATCAGGCATCTTCTTGTCAAGTTTTTTATATTGTTTTTCATTTATTTCCTGATAAGGTGCTTGAGCATATGTGTGTTCACTATGGGGTAGAAAACTTATACCTGATACTTCATCAAAGTTTCTGTATACCCAATTACCTACTTCTAACCATTCATCTTCTTTAACGCTAATTGTTACAGAAGGTTTATGTTCACACCATCCTTCCTGATATGTTTGCCATAACATTAGTTGTTCAATCGCTGACATATTGTTTCTAGTGACAGCACCTTCAGGTGACTTCATAGGAAAACTAAACACAGTTGTACTGTCAGGTTTCATAACGTCAGGCTCATGTGGAATACCACTATCAATCATAAACTGTGTAAGAGGGTCTTTGTTATCACCACGTACAGTACGAATATAATACTTGCTATGTCTAGCATGAATGCCACTTGCACTATCCACCAATTGAGAAACTGTACCACTAGGTTTGACACAAGTGATGGCAGTTGATTGAGGAATACCAAGCTGTTCTGCATATCTTTTATTAACTTCAATTGCTGTCTCCTTTAATTCGTTTAATATATCTTTAAGTCTTAAATCATCATAGACGAGTGAACCATCATCGTATACAAAACAATCTGTTATACTTAACAACTTATTGTCCATAATACCTGTTAATGATACACCAAGTAATCGTTCTTCTTCTGTATTGTTTTTCCATATTTTACGTAGGTATTTAAAATCAGTAAGGGTAGATTGAAATGTACCTAAGATGGTAGCCATAGTAACTTTCTTTTTTAGTGTTGCTAGGTCATCATCTTCACGTACAACTACTTCAGATAGATTACAGAACTGATAGGGTCTAAGTATAATTTCACTACATGGATTACACCCAAACTCATAGTCAGTTTTTCTTCTTCCATTTCTTTCTGCTTGGGCAATAGCTGATTCTCTATTAAAGATACCACGTTCACCTGATTTACTCTCTACTAGAGAAAGCCATTCACGCATAAATGTTTCCATCTGTACCTTACCTTTATAAGCTACACTATTATTAGCTAATGCTCTATGTCCATGCGTTTCCCACCATTGACCTGACTTAGCATATCTCATTTGGTCATCACCTAAGTTTGAAAGACTGATGAGGGCAGAACGTCTTACCCCACCAACGACTACTACCTCACCAATCTTACACATTATATCGTGACATTCAATCGGATACAATCTTCTACCTGCCGCACCCTTAAATATCCCAATACAAAACCGATACAAATCTATTAATGGTTCAGGTCCTGATGCTCTACCACCAAATGTTTTTAACCTAGCACCTGCTGGTCTGACATCTTCTGTGTCTAACACAGGAACTTGTCCTACATACAGCATGGCTATTAGTTCTCTCAATGCTCTAGCCCAACCTGCACGTGAGTCACCTACTCTAATGACAGTTGTACTGTCTTCAAAATGTTCATTAACTACAGGAAGTTTGTCTACACTTTGTCTTTCAACTGAGAAACCTACACCTGTACCACACATAAGGATATACATACACTCATCAAATGCACGTGGGCTATCTACAGGTAGGTATGAACAATTATAACCTGCTACATGACACCTATCTAACGCATTACCTGCTGTCATTAATGCCCTCATGCTTGGCATAACCCCTAATCCAGCTATATGTTCAAACAATCCACTCCTTACCTCATAAGATAAATCAAAGTTGTGTTCTTTCTTTAAATGGTTTTCCATAAAGTCTAAGTATCTATTGACAGTTTCTGTCCACGTTTCTCTTCTTCCTTCTTCAGGCAACCAACGTGCATAACGAGAAAGGGCTATAAAATTTTGATAATCTGTAGGTAGTTCAATTGTATTATTCATATGTTTTCTCCTGTGTTATTCTTAATCCTTTAATTTCTATTCCTGTTATGTCGTGAAAGTATTCACGCACAGCTTCTTTAATTTCATCTGTAACATCTCCGTCAGATGGTACTGCATATTCATCAGTATCAATTTCAAGAGATATAAAAGCCTTAACTTTTATTGTCATCTTTAATCTCAATAAGTTTATTAAGATACCATTGGGCTTTCTTTAAATCCTCAATCCCATTCTTATAATCATATCTCCACAAATACTTTAAGATATTACCCTGAAGGTATGCAGGAAAACCCTCGCCTGTACAAGCCTGAATAGCATCTATACATTCAATGCCATACTGATTGTAATGAGGTGGATGATTAACCATATCCTTATCCCTAATATCTTTATACCTAAACTCGTCAACAGTTTCTTGTTTAGAGTCCTTTTCAAATTCAATTATTTCTTTTATTGTAGCCATTATGCACTCCCCTTTATGTTAGATTTCCAATCTAGTTTAATAACATTACCTTCTTTACTTTTAATTGTCAAGCTATCTTTGCCTTTACCCTCATCAAACTTATAAGTTTTTGCAAAGTCATCAACTGCTTCCATTAAATCACTATCATATTCCATCATTGGAATAAGACTGCACATCATTCTACATAAATGCCAAATGTCATTGCCATCTTTAGAATTTAATGGATTCTTATCTGATGTTAGAATATGTACTACCACTTGACCTGTCCATATCTTTTTGTCAGTCGTAACTATAGGTCTCACTTGTATTATAAAATCTTCATGTGAGAAACTAGGTCTAAATATATTTTGTTTCATCATATACTACCCCCTTTTTATTTTAGTTCCTTTAAATTTAATAAAACTTTTATGTGTGTTTGTTCCTTTCCTTTTTTCTTTGAGCCAATCTTCAGGTATTATTCTATCATAGTAAATAAAGCTGTGTTTATCACACCAATCTGCGTAAGAAGACTTAGCACCCTTACGTAGCTTAGACTTACTATTAGTAAAGATAAAACGTATATCCAAGTTAGGATGTTGTTTCTTTATACATACATGTCTACGTCTATCTAGTGCCGTAAACCTGCCTTTAGTTTCTATAATAATTCCATTAGGCAAAATAAAATCAGGAGTATAGGTGCGATAAGTTAAGTCTTCCCATTCAATTTTAACTTTCTCATAGAGAAACTTTATATTTAAGGTTGATAGGTATTCTGCAACACGACCTTCCAAACCACTCCTATACCCATACTTACGTGCTACCTGCCTAGCACTATATGATGGCATTTTTAAAAGCTATACCAACGTACTGACTTCGTATCTCTACCTTCATAACCTAATGCTTTTAGTTCATCACGCACTAGATTTTCAGCTTCCTTGCGTTGCTCGATAGCACTACGTAACCCTTCCGTTCTACGTTCCCTGTACTCTTTTTTCATTTCATACAGTTCCTTCTCCTTTTCTTTTATCATTTCTGCCATTTCGTCTATGCTATTTTTCATTTAATGTCTCCTTTCATTTATACATATGCCACAATCTTTGGATTCTTAGCTTGCGACATGACTGCTGGTTTCTCCTCAAGTGTAGACCAACATGCAAATCGAAACTCACAGAAGCTACAGTTCTTACTTAGTATTTTATTTCCTGTAAGTTTCCCTCTGAAAGTTTCATCTTCAGCTTCAAAACATCTTTCAAATTTATTTTCTTCTAGACGTTTAACTGTGTTCTCTAGTTTGTTTAACTCCTTTTCAAGGTCAAGGTTTGTAGCAGGTATATATTTAAAGTCAGCATTATTCTTGTTGATAACCCACCAACCACCGACTTTTTTACCTGATGCCTTAGCATATCCTGCAAGCTGACCAACATAACCAAATGGGTCACTACTTAAAACGGATTCAAAAGAATCAAACTTATATGTGTATGACCAGTTCGATGCTGATTTAATATCATCGACTGCTTCATCAATAACAATATCATAAGTACCTTTGATATTAGCATTTGATAATTTAAGTTCTACAGTATCACTATCCTCATACTTTACTCCTGCTTCTTTTAGAACACCCTTAAAAACTGCTTCAACAATATCACCTAACATAAAATTCATTATCTTTTTTGAATACTGTATTTGTTCATTGGGCTTGTTCTTTAAGAACCATAGTTGGCAGTAGGGTCTGCCTATATTAGACATTCGTAAACGAAATGTATCATCCTGTTCATCTTTTGTGAACTGTTTCTTCAATGCATCACGAATGTGTGACACAACCATTTCGATTGTGTCATCACTCATATCTGCAAGACCCCTACCTGCCTTATCAAGATAGGTATGTAGCTTTAGTTCAGCTACTGAGTTCATTAGAAGGGTATCTCTTCATCAGATACAGTAACAAATTCTTCGACAACTTTTTCGTCTTCCTTTGAAATTGTATCTTCAGTATTACCTGCCTTATCTTTCCAAGAATTGAAGATATAAACATTATAATTCTCAATCCATTGCATGAACTCACCAAATTGATTTTGGTCTTCATCCGTCACCTCAATAACTTCTTTATTAAGAGTTGATACAGGCAGATAAAAAACATTTCCATTAGGAAGTTTTCTCTCTTGTGTACCCAAAACTATTTGGTGTTGGATGGGTAGTTGCTTCATAGAAGCTACCTTAGTTATAGTTTCACCAAGTATTTTAAAGGCATCTCTATTGTCTATCTCCCATATAAAGGGAAGATTAACAATATCAGTTACTGATGTACCTTCATGGTCAACTACATTCTTAGCTGTAACTGTACCGATTAAAACTCTTACACGCTTAATACTCTTTAAGAGTGCTTTAGTTTTATCAGGGAGTGAAGCATAGTCCTTCACAAAACCTGTAGGTTTTCCACAGTTAAAGCCACCCATGTTGTCTTTTAAATCAACATTCAAGCTGTCAGCCATAACAGTCTTAACATAGAAACCCTTACCTGCTTCAGGCTTTACAAACTTTTTGTACATAAATCTCTGTACAAAAGGTCTGATAGCTACATCATCAGAGTAGAAGGTGGCATCATTAGCCAAGTCATCTATCTTATAAACACCACCATTAACAATGGCAGCTTGAGTCTTCTTACCCTTGACTTCAATCTCTCCCATAATAGGTGAGTGTGAAATCTTCATACGAGCAAGCTGTGCTGTTTGCTTCTTCTGTGTCATATCTGCTCCCATGCCCATCTGTTGAGCCATAGCAGAAAAGTTATTAGTATCAATTGTATTATTTAACATATAATATACTCCTTTCTATATTGAATATCTAGTTATATCAGGCAATGTCCTTCGTGTCAAGCCAATTATTACCTATTTTGGCTTCTAAAACTAATGGTACATTTAAATCTATTTTGAACTGTTTGTCAACTAAAGATTTTAAATTATCATTAGTATGCTGTATGATATGTACAACCTTATCTATCTCGCTTGGGTGTACATCAATTACTATACTATCATGTACAGTATTTACAATACAGGAATGTAAATTACTCAACTGTTCTTCTAGATGCAGTAAAGTAATTGGTACAATATCTGCTGTAGCAAATGACTGAACAGGAAAGTTCTTTATTTGAGTAAAGAAAGTTACTGAGCCATTTGCTCTGCGTTCTACAAAAGGAAAAGAAAACTGCCTACCTGAAGGGGTAGTTATAGTCTGTGTTTCTACAGCTTCCTTAGCCAATCTGGAATGCCAAAGTGCGATGCCTTTGTACTTTTGCGTGAACTGTCTATAATATGTTGCTTCAGCAAGTGTCCTCCCAAATCCCGTTGCCCCATAGAGGGGTGCAAAGGTATGTGCTTTCGCTTCTTGCCTACTAATTTTCTGACCACCCTCAGTAATAACCTTGGCAGTATAGCTATGTACGTCAAACCCATCTTCAATCTCCTTCATTGCTGTTTTATCTTGTGACAAATATGCTGCAGTCCTAAACTCTAATTGAGCAAAGTCAGCTTCCATTATCTTGCCACCTTCCCATCGTGACACAAATACCTTTTTAACAGGAAACGTACCACCTCTAGGCATATTCTGCATGTTAGGGTCAGCACCACTAAATCTACCTGTTGCTGTCCTATGTTGTAATAGTCTTACATGCAGTAAGTTATCTCCCTTTAAGTTGGTAGTAATTCCATCTATAAAGGATGATAAATAACTATCCAAAGCTGATAGTCTTATAGCTTTAGATAAAAATGTTTCGGCTTTAGTCATACCCTTTTGCTTCGCAATAGATACGAGCAGTTCTAAATTACCTTTAGAGGTACTCCAACCATGAGCAGAAATCCACTTAGCATTAGGTGCTGAAAACTTCATACCTGCTACCTGATTTGTTGGTATAAATAAATAGCCCATTGCTCCACAGTTTACACATCTATTTTCTTTTGCATAAGGTGTGCCATCCTTTCGTACCTTACGTATCTTTCCATACCCATCACATTCTTGACACTTTTCTGCCTTAGTCTTATATAAAATATTAGACTGTGCTTTTGTCTCTCTCCTGTATTCCTCTATAGACATATGAGGAGATAGATTAATAGTCCATTGCTGTTTATCTATAGGTTTTCTACTGTAGATAAGCCACGATAATTGCTCAGGGCTATTAAGATTAAGAGGTGTATCACCCATAAAATCTTTCACCTCTTTCTGTAAGAAAGTTTCAATCTCCTGCTTCTCTTTTGTAAATTCATCACGTACCTTATTTAACGTATCGACATCCACACGAAAACCAGTTCGATATATATTAGCCAAAGTAAGGGCAACACGATTAGTAAGGCTGACTGTATCAGTAAGTCCACTATATTCTTGGGTAGAAAGTTTATTAGTAATTTCATTATATAACTCCTTTGTAGCCTTTAAGTCACTACTTAAATAAGATGATAGTTCATCCGGGGGTATTTCATCTACACCCTTGCCTTGCTTAAAGTATTCCTTTAATGTGTCCTGTTTCTGCGTGTCTAGATTATATCTCTCAGCACACATCTCAAGTGACAAGGCTTGCTTCTGTCCACGTTGTATAATATATTCACCTAGCATAGTATCAAATACTGCACCACTATATTTAAAGTTAGATTCCCAAAGCCACATTAAATCGTGAACAATATTATGTCCAATAAGAACTGTTGTCCTGTCTAGTAACTCCTGTATCTCTTCAAAGTAGGAAACATCTCCATCCATTCTATATAGATATTCATCTCCACCTTCAGTTAAAGCACCTACCATTATCAAACTATTGTCAGGTTCAAATGGGTCTAAGTGTAACTTACCATCACGAGTTACTACAGTATTTTCTACATCAAGAACTAATTTCATTTTTTAAACTCCTTACTATTTCAATTGCACTATCCAAAGGTATCTTAAACCATTCACATCTTTCTTCTTCGGCTATCCAACTAACTTTCTCATGTGCCATACTCTCAGCTAATCGTCTATCATCTACAGGAATAGCCAACTCTAGCTTATAATCCCTAAGAGGTGAAGAAGTTTGATACCCTTTTAATCTATCCTCTGCATCAACTGCCATACCTATCTTTACCCAACCTTTCCATGCAGGATTGGATATTATGTATATATAACCATCAACTATCTCATTAAATGAGTGAGTCATATTCGATTTTATTTCTAATAACTTATCAGCATTAGATTTTTTAGTCAAGCCCATTTTTTCAAATGCTTTCCACATTCCCTGCTTTATATACGTTGAATAAAAAGGATGCTTTGGATTTCCTAATCGCATTCTCTTACCATTTATTGTAACCCTAGCCCTGTTCTCAAGGTATCCTTGTAGAGTAGGTGGGTGTAGTTTATTAAAGTTTTTCATGCTGAGTACCTCGCTAGTTTGTAATCAAGTTCGCAATGCACAGTTCCGTGCCAACCTGACAGTTTGTTTTTTACTATGTTTAAGTGTCTTTGTGCATCCTCTTCGTCTTGCCCTTCCACTTGTGGATTCTTGGCAATTAAAATCATTAGGTCTGCTTCAGCAGCCTTACCTGTTCTACTACCTTCCATCATACTTTGATTCAGTACAACCTTACCTTCAGCTTCAGCACTTAACTGTGACATATATAACACAGCACAGTCATACTGTTTCGCTATTTGTCTAGCGTGTACAGCACAGGCTTTTAGTGCTTCATCTGCCCTAGCAAAGCCTTGATAGGTAGCAAACTTATCACCCATATCAAGTATAACGATGTCAGGTTTTGTAGACTTAACGGCTGACTCAACCCAATTCATATCACTCATAGTCGTATCTTTAATACGAATGTTTTCTTTTAGTCTAGAATAAATAGAGTGTGCTTGAGAAGGGTTATCTTTTACTTGATGTAAATCCATACCTGTGCCTGATGTTAGGTATCTAGCACCCACTCTATGATAACCTTCTTCGTTACATAGCACGATACATTTAGCACCTTGCTCTGCAAAACCTCCAGGACCTGCCACTAGACTAGCATGGAAAGAAGTCTTACCTGTGTTCGGTCTTGCACCTATTTCAACAAGGTGTCCTGCATTAATACCCTCAACCTTTCTGCATAGCGATGGAATATTAAAAGTCCATCTAGCTTCAAGGTCATTCTTAGCAAGTAATGTTTCAATACTAATGTCATCCCACTCAATATTCATTGTCGGTGTAAAGTCATCTGCATATTGTTCAAGTATATTACGCAAAGGTTCTAATGAACTCTGTGAACCATTCACATAATCAAAACCTAAGTTAGCGATGTCCTCACCTATAATCTGTTGGAATAATTTAGACAACACTTCTTGTGCTACGTCTTTACCCATAGGTTTTTCACCTTTAATCTGTCTAAACAACGCACCATATGCACCCTTCTGTGCTGTTGTCATACTTGGATTGTTAGCTAAGAACAAGGCTTCCACTTCATCAGGAGTAACAGTTCTACTGTACCTCTCCATAGCTTTATCCAATGTTGTCTTTATCTTTTGTGCATCCTTACTGAATAGTCTATTAGGACAACGTGACCCACGATGGTCATCATAAAACTTCTTGTCCATTAAACTTCTTAATAGTGTTAATTCCATATCATCTCCTTCAAATTGTTAATATCAATTTCCTCTTCGTACTTTAAGTCATCTGTTAATCGCAGTACCTTAGCAGTACGTATCCAACTTTGCAACTCCTTTCTTATCTGCAATGTTTTCTGTAGTGCATCAGGGTCTAGTGCCACTACAACTTTATCAAAATTATAACATAAGAATTTCTTATGCTCATCTAACAGGCTTGTACCTAGCAATGCTACCCCTGTAATACCATGCTTGGCTACAGTACAAGCACTATAACAATCCTCTACAAGCACACAACTGTTGTCACCACCATCTCCCCCCTTACCATTCCATGCTACAAAAGGGTGTCTACTACTGCCATACCTCTTCCATTTAGGTAGGCGATTAGTTGTTGCAGCGCCTACGGCATCCACAACTACACCCTTCTCACTATCTTTTATTAGGAACACAGCCCTGTCTTCCTTTACATCGTGTAAGCAGTAGTCTTTCCATATCTTTTCTTTCCACGATAAACCCCAAATAGGATTTTTAAATCTATCTTCAGGTGGTGGTACAATATACTCAGGTAAAACAAATTCTTCGGAATCATTTAGTTTTTTATTTCTATTCTTGATTTGTTCTACTGTCATATTTATTCTTTCATTTCCACCTACATTACAACTAACCTTATAGCAATTCCACAAAAGCCTACCCATATTATTTGTAACTGTAAAAGTATTTTTACCATTACAAACAGGGCAATCCATTCTCTTTGTAGAATCTATGTCTACGTCTAGGTTCTTTATGTAGTCGTTTATATTCATATGTCTAACATCCTTTCTGTTAACAAAGTTAATATCATATTTCTAAGATAAAGGCAAGTACCTCATACGTAAATCATTTCTTAGGGCAGGAGATTCTAATATAATTCTTCTTGCTACCTTAGAAAATCTATACTTTGTATAAGGTACATATTCATTGTTGATAGGGGTAATCTGTGGTACGATGTACTCTTGAAAACCAAAGTCTTCTCTCTGTTGTTCTATAGTATGCAACAGTTCTGAACTCCACTCACTATCTACATCACTCCAAGTCCATTCAAATACATCTTTATACTGAAGTCTTGGTGGCTGTAATTCATACACTATCTGTACAATTATACCCACATTCCTGTACTTAAATTTACTATATGAGTGTTGCAAAAATGCAACAACTTCTGCCTTTGTCCAAAGTTTAGTATGCACGTTGCCAAGCAGTTTCATCTGACTCTAACACATAGTCACTCCAATGTTTAGGGGTGTCAGTATCGGGGTCTTTTTGTGGTGCAAACTTTAGTGAAGCGTGTAAATGGTGCATCAATTCTTCAAGCATAGACACCTGTGATATGGTAATATCTTTACACTCCTCTATGTATTGAACTGTTTCCTTTAATTTATTATGTAGCCTAAGAAACTCCATACGTTGCTCTTCAGTTACTAGTATATCCTTGTTATCCAAGTTTACTTTAAAAGTATTATTTACTTTTGTCATTATCTTTCTCCTTTTTTTGTTGTTGTTGTTTAAGTTCATTACGTTTTTTCTCTAAACGTATTCTATGTTTAAGACTTCTTGCGTTCTTCTCCCTTATCCACTCCTTTAGGTAGTGGTAGTTGTTGCTATTCGTCATCTGTCAACTCTCCCTAATCCACTCTCTGCATATTTCTTGTCAAGAAGTTTATTTAGTTTTGTAATTCTTTCATCTAAATACTTTTCTTCTTGGGCTACTAAATCTGAATATAAAACCATGCCAAAGTCATAGCCTTGCTTATATGCTGAACTTAACTGACCTTCTTTTTTATTGCCACATAGTAGTGCATCATACACACCATCCTTGTAGTCTTGTAAGTTTATAACTGTATCATTCATATTTAATATCCCATCTATAAAATATGTGGTCATCAATCCTTGTGATGTATGTCTTACTACTCGCCCATGAGGGTCTGACATAGTAAGCATGGTAGTGTGTTGCACCTTCAACAAAGTCATCGAGGTTGCCATAGTACACACCATGTGCTACAAGCATAGCTGTATCCCACGCACCCTTTTCTCTAGCCTTGTCACTCTTGCCATCACAGTACCAACTGAATTGACATCTGTTTCTGACTGGAAAGTCAGGCTTCCACGAGTAGGTAGGTCCTTGCTTGACCACCTCACATACTGTGTCCGGGTATCTGTCATCACGTACCCTGTTCATTACTACTTGTGCTACTGCCACTTGCCCTATGAAACTTTGATTCTTAGCTTCGTGGTATACGTTTAAGGCTAGGCACATTAATGCTTCAATTATCATTACTCATTCTCCCTCTAAATAGTTTTTTAATTTAGTATATGTTGAAAAGAAAGAATATCTTTCTCGGTCTGCGTGTCCATTTAACCAACGCATAAAGTTACTCTTACCAACAATTTGAAATGATTCTTCTTCATTATGGTCGTATATATGAAATATATGATTTTTATATGTACTCATTACTCATTCTCCTTTTCTATAATATTGTATTGTGTGGATTAAACATACGTTCTTCCACCTCTTCAAGTTTCTCAGCAAGTTCCTTTGCATGTTCTCTAGATAGTTTAGTTATCTTCCCATTGTATACATCATACAAGTCAAATATAACTTCCTGTAGTTTAGTCTGTGTTGAATCCATTATCTTCTCCTCTTCATTGGTTTAAAATTTCCTTCTTGCCAATCCTTACGTTTGGCTTGCCATGTTTCGTCTATCCAATGTGGCATCAGTTTAAAGTTTACGATAGATATTTTATGTATATCTTTGTAAACATCTCCTGCTTCTCTAAACCACACCCACTTACGCTTGAACAGTACCCATGTCTTACGATACCCACATCTAGGCAATGAACCACCCCAATACACTTCGTATAGTTCAGCGTCTTGCCATCTCTTAGCTTTAGGTTTAGTCCACATCTTTATCAAACTCCTTGATATAATCAAACTCAATGACTGCATTAGGGTGTTGTGATTGCACTAGGTCAAGTCCAAAGGTAATAGGTTCACCCTTATACTTAGCCTTTCGCATATCACCATCTGAAAATTTACAGCTTGTTCTATGAACATAATTTATTGTAACTCCTATTTCATATATCATTATTTTATTCCTTTCATTATATGTGTTATTACATCAACTGTCCAACCATTGCCTAACATTTTATATCGTTGGCTATTGGACACGTGATTCGTGTAGTTGTCAGGTACAGTTTGCAATCGCTCACACTCTATGGGTGTTAGCTTTCTCCATTGCATACCATCAACCAATACATTGTCTTTGGTAAAGGTGGTCAAACAGTTTGACTTATTGCCATCACTAACCTCTAACTGTTTAGTAAAGGGAAGTTCAAGTTGGTTGTCTTTACGTATACCATGCTCGTCTAATCTACGATTAACAATCCTACCTATGGCAACCTTTGGTTCTCTATGTCCACCTTGCATGGTTGTAAGAGTGGGAGATTTCCCACTAGGTGAGTAGATACGTTTGATACTATCAAATCCTTTGATGTTATCTGCTTCACCTACTTGTACCATAGTACGTTGCTTACGTTGGATACTGTTCCACCATACTGCTCCATTGTATCGTGCCGTAATGCAATGTGACTTACCTTCTTTGTTAGTCATTACATCATTAGCAATGCCATTTTCTAGTATGTCCTGCAACACTATACCTTTGTCTTCCATAGGTGGTATAGGTATGGCATCATAGCCATAGGTATCTCCACTTGGCTTAGGTTCACGTAGTACACGCTTACCAAACCAATACAACCTGTGTCTGTTTTGTGCTGACACAGTAGATGAGTTGATTGCCTGTGGTTGAAAGCCTAACCATGCAGATATAATATCCTGTGATGACTTGGACATACGTACATTCTCTAGTAGTACGTACTTAGGTTTGACCTCATCTCGTATACGTATGAACTCAAAGAATAGTTTGCTACGAGGGTCATTGAAGTTTAACTGCTTACCTGCAAAGCTGAAGCCTTGACATGGGCTACCACCCATGAGTAGGTCAATAGGTTTTGATACGAGATGGTGAGTAAAATAAGTACCTTGTATTTCTCTAACATCACCTAACTGCTCTGTATTTGGATAGTTTTTCTGTGCTACCTTGATAGCATACTTATCTATTTCAGATGCAAAGTATGTATCATACTTCACACCTGCTTTGTTGAGGGCTATCTGTCCACAGGACATACCATCAAATAAACTTAATACATTCATTATCTTGTTTCCTTTTCTCCTAAAAATTCTATTCTATCTTGTAACAATTTAAAAGATAAACCTTTTACATCATCGTTATCTCCTTTATCATCTATACCTAGTATGAGTGCCTTACCACAGTACATTTGTTGTACATAATCTTTACCATTCCATACAGGAACTTTAAAAAAGTAATTGCTTTTCTTAAACAACCCCTCATCATCAACATACATACCATCACCATAGCCATTTAGACCGACTACATCAAATGTAGTTGCGTCAATCCATTTGTATATCTGCTTGTAGTCACCTGCAAAGTCTACCTCTGCTACGAACTCAAGTATTGGGTCTATGTAATATGCTTTCATTTACTTCTCCTCTATGTATACACGTAAGTGTGTTGATTGTTCTATGTTCTGCCCATATGCCGTAGCACCTGTGCCTTTGTACTCTTCCCTAACGTGCTGACCTCGCACTCTCATATTGTATCTGCTTCTGTTGAAATATTTTTTTGCATCATCAACAAACCTTTGACCATCACAGTCATTAGGTATCTCGCTGAATACATAGCGAGGAGCAGTCACTTCTGTATAAGACTTTTTCTCAAGTCTTTTGTGTAAGTCTGCAAGTCTATCTTGTAGATGGTCACATTTATCAAAGAGCATTTCGTAAACATCTTTACGAACATAATTATTTTTAATGTCCTCTTCGTGATTGATTTCTGAAACTGATTTATCTAAATCAGAGTCATAGTTTCGCATCTTAATAAATGCTCTGACAAAATGTACGAAGTCCATATCCTCTATGGCATAATCATTTTCTAATGATTCATAAAAGGTAGCATCTAACTCATACATATCTGAGGGTAGTTTCCCCTCAATTACTTCAAGTAATTTTATTATCTGTTTAATTTTCATAGTTCACTCCTATATTGTATTTGGTTCATCATCATAGACTTCACCGAAGTCCTGCCACTCCTGTTCCCACGATGGTTGCCCATCATCTTCAGGTATGTCAGCACAATCTATGCACACTATACCCTCGTCAGTTTCGTGGCTTACCCAATCGTTCTTGGTTTCTTCATTGCATTGAATACATCTTTGCATATTTAACTCCATTCTTTAAGTTGATTAGCTTGTTTAAGTTGACGTTGTAAACGTCTGTTATCCTTATATTTTTTATCCTTCTTCCGAGCAATAGGTTTCCTATTCACTCTCATCTTTCCTAAGTTTTGACTTTGCATTTTTCTGCCTTTCTTTTTTCTTATTGAACTTTTTATTGTCACCCACAACCCTACGTCTATACTGTGCGAGTTGCAGGAAGTAAGCTATAGGGTTGCGTTTACTCATTGGTTTAGGCTACCTTCTTTTGAATAAGGTTAGCCTTGATAGGCACATACTTGGTTTGGGTATGTCTGCTCTCGCCATTCCTATCATAGGCTTGGAAAGAGGAATACCAAGTGCCAAAGTTGAAGCGAACCAAAGGTTCACCACTCTTGCCACCATCACCTTTACGGACAAACCACCCACGTTCCTGTTTAGCAGGTCTGCATATAACAGGCTTGTATCCCTGTAGCTTTAGTTTTAAAGCAGTTGAAATTATTTTGAAAGGTGTTAATCCACCTTGTACTTTCTCGCCCTTTGGCAAGTCATTAAAATTAATAAACATAATGTTTACTCCTTTCTTGGTTAGTGTCCTATGTCGGACAGTTGAGAGTAGTGCTTTCACACTACTCATTATTAAGTTTCTTCTTTAATAACAGTATTGCTGTTATCAGTATTCGGTGACTGTCGTCAGCACCAAACCCACCATATGCCTTGTCGTGGTTTGGATATGTGCCTTTACCTTTATGCCATACATAAAAGGTTCTTTCGTCACCCCAACGCTCTATGTTACCTATGTAACCATTGGAGTATTCATCTCCAAGTAATTGCATTACTTCATAGAGTGCTTCCCTATTTGTTTGTGCTACTGTTGGTGTATCATTCATCTTTTAGTAACCCATCTCTTTTGTTGAATGCTTTTAATAAAGCATCAGCAAATATGTTTGCATCAAAGCGAGGGTTCTTTTGCTTAAAGTAATCAAGCAAAGAATAGGTTGCATTCATATGTATTCTATTTTCTGCCAACCATTGTACAAAAAATTCAAAATCTTTTCTAGTCATCTGTGTATCCTTTCTAAGTATTTATAAAGTTATATATTACTTTTACATTATATTCAAGTAATATATAACAATAAATACTAATGTTTCAAGTATGTGATGTTTGAAATGTTGGTATTCCAACAAGCCCTACAATCACCACACTTATTATTTTGCTTTGGAGCAGGGCATAAATGCCCAATAGATAAAGCCTTGCTCGTAGCTACTGTGCTACTATGCTCGTGGAATTTATGAGGAACTCCATTCACCATCGTTGCACTAATCCTAACAACTAAGTTGATAGGAAACTTCCCATACTTTTTCTTGTACTGTTGTACAATTCCAACCTCTCTTGTGGGTAGCCAATGCGTGATTTCCTTTGTGCGATTGGCAATCTCAACAATCATTACTAAATGTTCAAGGCTTTGAACATCACCACTATCATGCCACCTAAAGACTTTAGTCTTGGTACAATACCAACTAATGAGGAATGCCATAGCTTCAACCCATTTAGGGTTGTTCTCGACCTTCTCAAGCCGTCTATCCAATGCTTCTTGTACATTGGGAAAGACATACCTACCCTTGAGTGCATAGCAATCAGCACAGGTAGAGTTTAAAACTTCTCTCAGTTTACTCCCAACCTTGCATTTAAATGCACTTAATGAGTATCCAAATGATGGCATTTTAGATGGCTTAGACAAGCCACCCACTTCAGCCCACGCTTCTTTAACTGTGTTAAACATTTTCTTTTTTCCTTTCTGCAACATATCCATTAGATATAAATGTTTTTTTGTCAATGGCTTTGGTATCCCACGACAATGTAGATTTATGATTAAATAAATCTAATACAACATCAACGATGACATAATTGTCTGTGATTTTTCTAATCACACCTAGATAAAATCTGTCCTCATCAGTCCACGTATCATATACGTGCCACCAATCTCCAACATTTAAATTTTCATTCATTTTATACTCCGTTTAAAATTTGGTGGGCAGTCTAGGAATTGAACCTAGTTTGCGTTGATTTACAGTCAAGACGAGATGCCAACCTCTCCCACTACCCATATGTATGTTACTCCTCACCGAACATACTATCCCATTCGTGTGAAGGAATGCCACTCTTAATGAACTCACGTTCATCAGCCGACAAATTCGGCATAGCATTTTGTATGAGTTCTCCCCCATACCACGCATCAATCTGTGATTGAGTAACGTCAATGTCAAGTGTGTTTATTTCACCTGTGAAAGGTGAAGTTCTTGTGATTTTCATCATAATTTAACTCCTTTAGTTAAAATGTTAGTGTCCTATATCGGACAGTTTTAAGTTAGCCTTATCAATAAGAGTGCTAACTCTTCAGTTGGTAGGTATCCCTTTATACCTCCCTCAAAAGTGCCATCATCTAGATAGTTAAAATCACTATCTAGAATTGCGACTTCCACTCGTTCTGCATAGTCACCATACCTGCCACCTACACCATCATAAGGTGCATTCTTATCGTTCTGAACGATAGATATGTAACGATTACCTTTAATAGGTAATACGATTTGATTAGCAGTTTCATCGTCAAAGTTTTTCTGAAACTTTTTGCTGATTAAATCAGCGAATGTATATTTTATTTCCATTTTTTTAAACTCCTTATAAGTTACATATAAATAAATAAAACACTTTCATATACATTTCAAGTGTTTTATTTATTATGTAACTAATTATCTCCAAATTACGTTAATTGCTAAAGCAAACATTCCAATGGCTATGAATAGTGTACTTACTATCATAGCAATTATATCTTTAGATGACATCTGCTGAAACTCTAAAGTTTCAACAAAACTTGCTACTTCCATACCTACTATTGTATACAATAGAGCGATGGCAAACCAAAAATATATTTTTATAATTTCCATTATAAATCTCCTAACATTTCATCAAGAATGTTAATACATTCTTCAGTTTCACTAGGCTTTACAAACAAGCCTTTACTTCCGTGACTATACACAGCCATGTCTTTCATATCTGTGTTTACGGAATCCAATTCGTAATTAACAGCCCAACTTGCTGTCATTCCTTTGGAATGATAATCAGCAAAGTCGTAGACTTTACGATTGCCCTTCTTGGAACAAGAAGTTTTGCCCCATCTACGATTGTAGAACAATCGAGGGTCGGGCTTACACTTAGTTACAGGCACTTGAGTCATAGTAAAATTCTCCTTTAAAGAGAAAGTAGCCTAAGCTACTTCCTCAGTTGATAACAATTTGATTTGCTCTTTCAGAGCAAGTAGTAATTCCTTTGTAGGAATTGAGTGCTTTTCTGCTTGAACTAGCATTTCAAATGCTAGGTCGTCTGCTGAAAGCAGTTTCTTAGCATCAAACTTACCAAAGTTTTCAACTTTGGTTGTAGACTGTCCTACATCGGACACTTTAGATTCTTTAGAATCTATTTTATCAGTTTCTTTAGAAACTGTTTCAGATGCTTTAGCATCTTTCTTAGGTGTCTTATCAGCTTTAGCTGATTGTTCAGCTTCTTTCTTAGAAGCTATTCTCATTGCATTCTGCAATGAATTGATGTTAGTTCCTTTGAACTTTGACTTCTTAACGAAGTCACTTACTGATTGACTATTGTCAATAAGCCATTCAGCTTCAGACGTTCTACGTCTGTCTATTGAAGAAATGTTATATTTCTTCTTTAACTGTTTACTTAAAACAGTTACTTTCTCAGTTTCTTTAATCTGTTTGATTAAAGTTCCAAGTCTGTAGTCAAATCCATCAGCTTTAATGGATTTAGCAAAAGCTCTTTCTTGGCTTTTGAACAGTTTAGTTAAGGCTTGACCTTCATTCTGAAGGGTAGTAGTATTTTGGTTTTGGTTATTTTGTGTCATTTAATTACTCCATATATTTTTAAACACTTCTCATAAATAACGAAGTGCTTTAAAAATATTGGAGTTATAATAGGT
>VTLG01016446.1_pt1 | contig 30367 bp, 33 predicted proteins | sample 4694571 | NCBI WGS metagenome assembly VTLG01 (sample SAMN12604809, study PRJNA352737) | marine metagenome | biome: ENVO:00000447; feature: ENVO:00000209|ENVO:00000569|ENVO:01000036; material: ENVO:00002151; isolation source: viral sequences binned using virsorter ...
TAGACTCGCACGTATACTTACAGCTAATGATTATGACTTCATCACAAAACAACCAATCTTATGGACTCCCGCCCCCGATTACCGAATTAACAACGGAACAGGACTTCAAAATGAGGCAGCTAGAAATACTACTGCCAAAAAATGAAGTAAAAAAAGAAGATATTATTACTATATTACTAGCACTACAGAAGCAAAACTTTGTGCTAGTAAATTCACTCACCAATTTAGTTGAAAAATGGCCAAAGGTCCCACATACTATCAACGAGGTTCCTGCGATGTTTGGGATTTTATTAGAGAACAAGAACTAAACTTCCATCTCGGTAATGCTATTAAGTATATCTGCAGGGCAGGGTACAAAGATAGCAAGATACAAGACTTAGAAAAAGCTATCCACTACTTAGAAAACGAACTCCACCATGAAAAAGACCTTTATTTCCGAGCAAGCCAAGGAATTCCGTACGAAATACAACCTGCAAAACTCTCAGACTATGGGCAATCGTACGTATCAGAAGAATCTGATCGTCGAGGAATTTAAAGAAGTCTTAGAAGCTGAAGGTCAGTTATGGCGAGATAATATCAAAACACATGAAGAATTACTAAAAGAATTAGCTGATCTAGTATACGTATGCTACCAATATGCTGAGAATATGGGATGGTTCTTGGATGAAGCGTTAGATAGAGTACACAAAAGTAATATGTCCAAACTCGGAGAGGACGGTAAACCAATATACCGAGACGATGGTAAAGTATTGAAAGGACCAAATTACAAACCACCAAACTTAGAAGATTTAATTTGAAATGACCGCAGAACTTATCTCCCGCACTGGTCGGGTCCAATCATGGTTGGATAACCCAGAATCTAGACTCCCAGTGAGCTGCACAGTATTTGTCGTTGAGGACTCCATGGAAGGTCCTGAGGGCATTGAGGCTAGCTGGAGGTTTGCGTCACATGCATTGAGACATGGGGCGGGGTGTGCAGTACACCTATCAAAACTCAGACCTAAAGGTCACGAGAATGGAAAAGGCTTAACAGCTAGTGGTCCAGTCTCATTTGCAAAAATTTATTCAACACTTAATGAAACACTCAGAAGAGGTGGGGTCTATAAGAACGGCGCGATTGTGGCCCATATGGATATTAATCACCCCGATATTGTTGAGTTCGTGCTCGCTCCCAGGGCTGAACTTCCCTGGATTAAAAGATGCGTCGATCTCGCTCCCGGACTCTGGAATCAAACAGATGCCAACACCAAAGATGCCATCATCTACGGAATTAAGTCCGGAGACATCTGGCTTAACAAAATAAAATATAACGAAAAAGGAGAAAGAATTTATGGCAACGTCTGTCTTGAGGTTTACTTGCCCTCACGAGGCACATGCCTGTTACAACATGTCAATCTCGCTGCCTGTAGTGCAGGAGACATCAAGTCGGCTTTCACTGAAGGTATGTCCCAATTGTGCGAGCTCCATGGTAGGACAGGTGTTGGAGCAACTGGAGAATATTTGTCAAGTGATACCGACCGCCAAGTCGGCTTAGGAATGCTAGGTCTGGCTAATTTATTAAGAAGATACAAGATTAGCTATGAAACCTTTGGAGATACGTTGGCTAAAATCAATGCCGGAGAGTCGACTGAGGGAGTGGCAGGTGCCCTTGCTTGGGAATTTAAATTGGGTATTGAATCTGCCGCCTCAGTGGCTCGCGATAATAGGATGGTACGGGCATTTGCTATTGCACCAACCGCCTCGTGCAGTTATAGAAGCCAAGATTTGGATGGCTATACTAGCACACCAGAGATCGCACCACCTATATCAAGATCAGTTGATAGAGACTCTGGAACATTCGGTGTCGAACACTATGAATACGGCGATGTAGAAATCGCTAGTGAAGTTGGTTGGACTGCTTATAGAAAAGTAGCTGACCAAATAATGATAATGCTAGAAAATACGGGACTTCTTCACGGCTATAGCTTTAACTCTTGGAGTGATGTTGTAGAATACGATAATGAATTCGTAGAAGAGTGGTTACTTTCACCTCAAACCTCCCTTTACTACAGTCTGCAAGTTATGTCAGACACACAAGATAAGACAGATGCGTATGCAGCATTAGATCAAGGTGATGTTGACGACTACTTGCAAGATATACTATCTGAGAAATCAGATGAAGCTATAAATTGTGATTGTCGAGAATAATGAAAAAAGACCCTTATGCAAAATTACTCAGTAGAAAACGAACATGGACTCCCATCCAAACTACAGCTGGCAAGCTTAAGGATGGAGCCGAAGAAGCCATCTACCGTGCTCTTGCAATACGCCATATGGAGTTACCAGTTGGCGAGTTTATTACAGAAGCACTTGAGAAGGATGTTCCCGACTCTGCGAGAACACTTTTAGAATCAAACGTTAAAGACGAAATAAAACATGACCTTGCTCTTGGATATATCACGAACGCCATTGGTGTTGATGAGCAAGCGGAATTAGAAGCTTTCAGGTTACGTGATGCCTGGGAGTCCCACCCTGATCACACTATACTTAAAGCATTGGTAGCTGAACGTGCAATTTTCTTTGTTATCTTACCTTTTTTTAGGTTCTGTGGTGATGCTGGTTTACGCACGACCTCAGCAGATATCTCCAGAGACGAGCAAATACATGTTGCCTGTAATTCTCTCGTATGTGCTGATATGGGCTTTACTCCTAGTCAATCTTTGGATAAACTTAGGAAGGCCACCATTAACTGGATATTCCAGCCTCTAGGTAGAAATACCTACGACAAATATTTGGACAAAAAATTCTGGCTCGATGCTAGTGATCGGTTAATGTATGAAGGTAAAGCACCTGAATTTTCTGAGACACAGCGAGCTAGAATGCCCGCCTTTTTTGAACATGCAAACACAAATCTCCCTCAGTACTCTTAAACTCCACAACCAACGGTTAGATAATTTATTAGTAAAACTTGAGGAGAATTTTGGATGGAAACCTATCCATCCGAAAGAAGATATAAACACTATTATGTATAGAGCTGGGCAAGCCAGCGTCATTGAATATATAAATTCTATTATGGAGGATGAAATTTAATGTGTTTCCCGAGACCCCCAAAACCAGCACCGCCACCACCTCTAGCTCCGCCACCACCACCACCTGCTCCTCCTGCTCCTCCTTTACCTTCACCTGATCCGTTAGTATCGGAAGTGAATCCAGCGGTAAGAAGAGCTAAGAGTAAAAAGGATAAGAATCCTTTAGCTAAAGGTACAGGTGCGCTGAGAATTAAATTAAATCAAGGTGTAAATCAACCTAATACACCAGCTGGAGGGCTGAATAACCCATGAACGCACGTGAAAGATACAATCAATTAAGTACTAGCAGACAGCAATTCCTACAAACTGCTATTGATTGTTCTAAACTCACGTTACCGTATCTAATCGATGAAGATTTATCTTCAAAACAAATTCATAAAAACCTTATAACTCCCTGGCAATCCATAGGATCTAAAGCGGTGGTAACGTTAGCAGCAAAATTAATGCTTGCCTTACTACCACCGCAAACCACCTTCTTTAAATTGCAAGTAAGAGATGATAAATTAGGTGATGAGTTACCCCCTGAAGTTAGAAGTGAACTAGATCTTTCCTTTAGTAAGATGGAAAGAATGGTTATGGATTACATAGCTGCATCTAGTGATCGTGTTGTCGTGCATCAAGCATTGAAACATCTAATTGTAGGTGGCAACTCATTGATATTTATGGGTAAGGATGGTTTAAAAAACTTCCCATTAAATAGATTTGTTGTCAATCGTGACGGTAATGGTAACGTATTAGAAATTGTTACAAAGGAATTAATTAGTAGAAAAGTGTTAGGTGTTGAACTACCTGCACACCAACCCAACTCAGTGGTTGATGAAAGTAAAAGTTCAAATGGGGATGACGTTGAGGTGTATACCTATGTCAGACTAGACGAGAAAAGTGGCAGATGGGTTTGGCATCAGGAAGCTTTAGATAAAATCCTTCCTAATAGCCGTAGCACCTCTCCAAAGAAAGCTAGTCCTTGGCTCCCGCTCAGATTCAATACAGTTGATGGTGAAGATTATGGTAGAGGTAGAGTAGAAGAGTTTATTGGCGATCTTAAATCACTTGAAGGACTCTCTCAGGCACTCGTAGAAGGAGCTGCAGCAGCCTCTAAAGTCATCTTCCTAGTTAGTCCATCATCAACTACAAAACCTAAGACTATAGCCGAAGCTGGCAACGGTGCAATCATTCAGGGAAGACCTGAGGATGTTGCTGTTGTACAGGTTGGTAAGACAGCTGACTTCTCTACAGCTGCACAGATGACACAACAATTAGAGAGAAGAATTGCTGAAGCATTCATGCAATTGAATGTTAGGCAGAGTGAACGTACTACAGCAGAAGAAGTACGGTTAACTCAACTAGAATTAGAACAACAATTAGGTGGTCTATTTAGTTTGTTAACTGTTGAATTCCTCATACCATATTTGAATAGAACTTTACTTGTCTTACAACGTAGTAGAGAACTACCAAATATACCTAAAGATTTAGTACGTCCACAAATAGTTGCTGGTGTTAACGCACTAGGTAGAGGACAAGATAGAGAAAGCTTAACTGCATTCATCACTACCATTGCACAAACACTAGGTCCAGAAGCATTGATGCAATTCATTAATCCTTCAGAAGCTATCAAACGATTAGCAGCTGCACAAGGTATTGATGTATTGAATCTTGTTAAGACTGAACAAGAGATGCAACAGGAAGCACAGGAAGCACAGCAAGCAGCGGCTCAACAATCATTAATTGATCAAGCTGGTCAAATGTCAGGTGCTCCGTTAGTTGATCCTACTAAGAATGCTACAATGGCAGAAATGACACAACCACCTGAAGAATAAATGGCAGAAACAATGACTTATGATCCGGGTACTGATACAGTTACTACGGAAACTAATTTAACTGCAGAAGAGCAAGACTCTTTAAAAGTAGGCGAATCTATGGAGGCTGAGCAAGAACAATTACTTGCTGGTAAATATAAGAACGCCGAAGATTTAGAGAAAGCTTATGTCGAACTTCAAAAAAAGCTTGGAGGACAAGATTCTGAAACTAGCGAAGAAGCTGGGGACACCGAATCTTCTGACACCGAAGCAAAGACAGAAGAAACAAAAGAAACTAAGGAAGAAACTCCAGCTGTTGCCTTAATTAATGAGGCTTCAGCTGAATATTATGCTAATGATAATACTCTTTCCCCAGAAACTATAGAAAAATTCTCTAGTCTGAGTAGCCAGGATTTAGTTAATGCATATATGGAATTGCAAAAAGCTAATCCTCAAACTCAGTCAACTCAACCAGTTGATATGTCACCAGCTGATATAAATACAATACAAAATTCAGTTGGTGGGGAACAGGAGTACAGGAAAATTACTGAGTGGGCTAATAGTAATTTAGATAAACAACAAGTAGAAGCCTTTGATAGTTTAATAGATTCAGGTAATGTACAAGCTATTAAGCTAGGTGTATCTGGATTGAAAGCTCAGTATGAAAATGCAAATGGATATGAAGGTAGAATGTTATCAGGCAAAGCAGCAAAAACATCTGGAGACACTTTCCGCAGCCAACAAGAATTAGTAGCTGCTATGAATGACCCAAGATATGATCAAGACCCTGCTTATAGACAGGATGTTATTGATAAATTAGATCGTTCTGATCTTACGTTTTAAGTAAACCGTGGCGACCTGACCTATCATCCTCGCCGCTGTTCACTTACTTATTTATAGATGATTACAACTGAATATGGTAAGCAGAATATGTTTGCCACAGAACCACCAATCGAAGTACTAACTATGAACGACAACGCAGAACTACAAAATGGCCGCTGGGCTATGATAGGAATTATGGCAGCTCTGGGTGCCTATGCCACAACAGGACAAATTATCCCAGGAATTTTTTAAACCTTACTACATAAATGACTACAGCCACATTAACGACCAACAACTGGCAGCGTTTTTGTGACTGGACAACAAGCACAAACAACCGTCTCTACGTGGGATGGTTCGGAGTGCTTATGATCCCTGCACTACTAACCGCTGCAACAGCATTTATAATAGCTTTCATAGCTGCTCCTCCAGTTGATATTGATGGTATACGTGAACCCGTAGCTGGCTCTTTACTATATGGAAACAACATCATCTCAGGGGCAATCGTCCCATCATCTAACGCAATCGGTCTTCACTTCTACCCAATCTGGGAAGCTGCAACCATCGACGAGTGGTTGTATAACGGAGGACCATATCAACTTATTGTGTTCCACTTTCTCATCGGCATATCAGCTTACTTGGGACGACAATGGGAACTTAGTTATCGACTAGGAATGAGACCATGGATATGCGTAGCTTATTCCGCACCAGTAGCTGCATCATTTGCAGTCTTTCTAGTGTACCCATTTGGACAAGGGAGTTTTTCTGATGGTATGCCTCTTGGTATTTCAGGGACTTTCAATTTTATGTTTGTATTTCAGGCAGAACATAATATCCTCATGCATCCTTTCCACATGCTCGGTGTTGCAGGGGTATTCGGTGGAGCTCTATTCGCTGCTATGCACGGAAGTCTTGTTACTTCTTCGCTTATCCGCGAGACGACTGGCTTAGAATCCCAAAACTATGGATATAAATTCGGGCAAGAGGAGGAGACGTATAACATTGTTGCGGCTCATGGCTACTTTGGGAGACTCATCTTCCAGTATGCTTCTTTTAATAATAGTCGTAGTTTACATTTCTTCCTGGCTGCTTGGCCCGTCACTTGCATATGGCTTACCGCTATGGGGGTTTCTACCATGGCTTTCAACCTCAACGGATTCAACTTTAATCAATCCGTAACGGATGCAAGTGGAAGAGTCATCCCGACATGGGCTGACGTATTAAACCGTGCTGACCTCGGTATGGAAGTAATGCACGAGCGTAATGCTCACAACTTCCCACTTGATTTAGCAGCATTACCTGATAAAGAATATGCCTAAAGGAAAAGGTACCTACGGTACAAAGAAAGGGAGACCCCCTAAGAAATAATACTAACGCCACGTCCGTTCATCCATTTTTATGGACGCATGAAAACCAAGGCATGGAACGGGGCTTTGGTAGATTAAGGTATTACTATGACTTTAACCTATCGTGGCGTGAAGTACGTTAAAACTACTCACACAAATTCTAAATAACTAAATGAAAAAAATTGCTCTAGCCCTAGCGGCATCTATCGCTTCAGCTCCTGCAATCGCCGGACCTTATGTTAACGTAGAAACTAACGCTAACTACACTGGCTCTGATTATACATCAAGAGCTACTGACCTACACGTAGGTTATGAGAATACAGCTGGTGCTGTTGATTGGTATGTACAAGGTGGTAAGACCATCAATGCTACTGACGGTGCTGAAGCTGACTCTAACTTCTCTGGTAAGTTAGGTGGTTCTATAGCAGCCAGTCAAAAGCTTGGTATATATGGTGAGGTTTCTTTTGCTAATGTAGAAGATGCTGACAATACATATGGTACTAAACTAGGAGCTAAGTATAGCTTCTAATGGCACAACAATCAAAACCAGGTGGTGGTTTAGGTACTGCACATCCAGTACCATACTCCCCTGAAGAAAAAACTGAGACAAAAGAGAAGGAGGAGATTGATTATAACTCCCTTGAAGAAGCTCTTACATCAGGTTAATGGACTATGGCTAGGGGTCTTCGGACTTCTAGCTATATTCGTATTTATAGAAACCTTACACGTTCATTACCATGAACAAGGTAAGGCTTGGTTAGAGGCACCTCAGTGTCGGACCTCTGACTAATTGGCTTTTGGCCCTGTACGCAGGATACCCTTTAGCCGTCTAGACGGTGGGATAGACCACAAAAAATGATCAGAAATTTTACGCGTAAGAAAGATAACAATACAAATTTTTTAATTAATCATGGCACAACAGGCCACTACAGCCACTGCCAACGGTCCTATTTATGGAGGTGCCAATAATGGTGCTCTCACTAATGCGGGTACCGCTGAGCAGAGGCGCGCCCTTTACCTGAAATTGTTTTCAGGAGAAATGTTTAAAGGGTTTCAACATAATACAATTGCAAGGGATCTAGTAACTAGACGTACCCTTAAGAATGGAAAATCATTACAGTTCATCTACACAGGTCGGACCAAAAGTGAGTTCCATATCCCAGGACAGAGCATACTCGGTAACGACGAGAAGACTCCTCCAGTAGCAGAGAAGACCATCACCGTTGATGATCTATTAATCAGTTCAGCCTTCGTGTATGAACTCGATGAGACTCTTGCTCACTACGATTTGAGAGGAGAAATCTCTCGTAAGATCGGTTACGCTCTTGCTGAGAACTATGATAGAAGAATCTTCAGAGCTATAACCAAAGCTGCTAGACAGGCTTCTCCAGTCTCTATGACTAACTTCGTAGAGCCAGGCGGAAGTATGCTTAAGGTTGGTGCAGATACAAGTACAGATAAGAAAGACGCTTATGATTCAGCTAAGCTGGTGAATGCATTCTATGATGCAGCATCAATTCTAGATGAGAAGGGTGTTTCTGGTGATGGACGTGTAGCTGTTCTTAACCCAAGACAGTACTATGCACTTATCCAAGCTGTAAACTCTAACGGTCTAATCAACAGAGACGTACAGGGTACAGCACTACAGTCTGGTAATGGTATCATTGAAATTGCAGGTATCAAGATCTACAAGTCAATGAACATTCCATTCTTTGGTAAGTATGGTACATCTGCTGATCCTAACAGAACAGGTTACGACTCTAAAGACAACTTTGGATCACATGTTGGCGCAACCATGGAAGACATGGAGCAAGCTGCTAACAGTGGTACTCCTGCTGGTGGACAGAAGACAACTAACAACTATGGTTTAGCTGCTAAGTTTGCTAACAGCTGTGGACTAATCTTCCAGAAGGAAGCCGCAGGTGTAGTAGAAGCCATTGGTCCTTCTGTACAAGTTACATCTGGTGATGTCTCCGTGATTTATCAGGGTGATGTTATCTTAGGTAGGTTGGCAATGGGTGCTGATTTCCTAAACCCTGCATGTGCTATTGAGTTGATCGCTGGTATTAACACAGCTTCCTCTAACGCTACAGGTTGGGATGGATCTGGTACTGAGAATACAGCTATCTCTAACGCTGGTTTCTCTTAAACTAAGTAATATTTTTAACCAACATATCGGGGGGCTTCGGCTCCCCTTTTTTCTTTATATAATTTTATGGCTACTCCCACAACAATTGACACCGATACAGAACTATCCGCAGTGAACTCAATACTGGGAGCTATCGGTCAATCTCCAGTTACAAGTTTAGGCAATGTTCAATCAACAACTACAACAAATGCAGCTGGTGTAACAAGTACAATACATTCATATGAAAACCCTGAAATAGCTTTTATATATAACATCCTTTCAGAAGTTAATAAGGATGTACAAAATGAAGGATGGGGTTTTAATATTGAATACCATGTAAAGATAAGTCCAACAGCTACTACAAAGTATGTACATATACCTACTAATGTTCTAAGTTATGATATCAACGATGGCCAAGCTATCCGTACTCAAGATGTAGTTAGACGTAATGGTAGATTATATGATAAAGTTCATCACACTGATGAGTTTGAAAGTGATGTTTATTTAGATGTAGTTTACTTATGGCCTTATGAAGATCTACCACCTGCCTTTAAAAGATATATAGTTTACAGATCAGCAGTCAGAGCTGCTACCCAATTAGTAGCTAACCCAGCATTAGTGCAAATCTTACAACAACAAGAACTATACGCTAAGAGTACATGTCTTGAATATGAATGTAATCAAGGAGATCATTCATATTTCGGTTTATCACATGACCAAAGTTATAGATCTTACCAACCTTATCAAGCTTTACGAAGATAATGACAAGTGTTACACAGCAAATACCGTCCTTTGTTGGAGGTATATCTCAACAACCAGACCAATTAAAAGTACCAGGACAATTAAACGAAGCAACTAATGTAATCCCTGATGTAACACATGGCTTATTAAAACGTCCTGGTGGTACATTAGTAGGGACTAATATGAGTTCCTATACTACTGATAGTAAATGGTTCCATTATTATAGAGATGAAACCGAACAATATATAGGTCAAATTCAGTTAAGTTCTGGAGCATTAAAAATGTGGAAATGCTCTACTGGTGCTGCAGTAACAGTATCCTTTGATCCAAATCCATGGGCAACTGCAACTGAATATAAAATTGGAGATATTGTTTCAGCAAATAGTAAGGTTTATAAAGCAACAACTGAAGCTACTTCTACAGGTAGTACAGCTCCATCACATAGCTCAGGTTCTACAGCAGTAGGAGGAAACACTTGGGAGTATGTAAGCACCACAGCAGCTAGAGAAACATTAATTAAAAATTATTTAAAAACAACTCCTAGTGTTGGTAGTATTACTGATAGTGATTTACAAACATTAACACTAAATGATTTTACTTATATAGCTAATCGTAATTGTACTGTTGAATTGGATGCTACTGTTGAATCTGCAAGACCGCCAGAAGCTTATCTTGAATTAAAGAAAATAGCATATGCAAATCAGTATGCAGTTAACTTATTTGATAATACAAATTTAACTACTGTAAATACAGCTACTAGAGTTAAAGTTGAGAGAGTAATTGATAGTAGTAATAGTTGTAGTGGTAGTACTGCTTTCCCTGGATATGGTACAGCACCTGGGTCAGGTGGTTATACTGGTCCCTGTACAGATACTAATAACATACATGAAGATGGTTACTGTCCTAATGTAGATACACAAATTTTTTCAGTAACTCATGGTACAGTTATAGCTGCTAATAATGATAATCATGGTGTCGCATATACACAGACAGTTACTCCTTCTTCTGGATCAGCTGCTGATCGTAAATATCTTTACTTCCGTATTGCTACAACTGGACAAGCTTTACCTCAAAGTGATGAAGCTCAGCCTATTTATAGATGTAGATATACAACGATTATAGATTTATTATATGGAGGAGAAGGTTGGATCACAGGTGATACTGTTGAAGTTTGGATGAATAAGGCTAAATATAAAATAACTGTTACCTCACATAGTACTTCTAAAGTACAAGCAAACTTAGGGTTGATTAGACCAGAGCCTACATCATTTGATACTAAAACTACAGTGACAGCAGAAACTGTTTTAGGTTCAATCAGAACTGCAATTGTTGCTACAGGTAATTTTGCTGATGCTGATGTACAAATAATTGGTAATGGTATTTATATAACTAGATCATCAGGTAACTTTAATATAAGTGCACCGTCTGGAGAATTGATGAATGTCTTATCAGATTCTGTAAAAGATATCGCTGAATTACCTAGACAATGTAAGCATGGTTATGTGATTAGAATTGAGAATTCTAATGCAGATGAAGATGATTATTATGTAAAATTCGTTGGTTCGAATAATAGAGACGGTGATGGTGTATGGGAAGAGTGTGCTCAACCTGGTATCAAAACTACATTAGATGCATCTAAGATGCCTGTTCAAGTTGTCAGACAAGCTGATGGTACATTTAGAGTATTACAAGTAGCATGGGATCCTAGACAAGTTGGTGATGATGTAACAGTACCAGAACCATCCTTTGTTGGTAAGACAATTAACAAGCTAATCTTCTTTAGAAATAGACTTGTTATATTAAGTGATGAGAATGTAATCTTATCACGTCCTGGAGATTTCTTTAATTTCTGGCCTAAATCTGCTATTACTTATACAGCTACAGATAATATAGATTTGTCTTGTAGTTCAGAATACCCAGCTATTGTTTACGATGCTATACAAGTTAATAGTGGTCTTGTGTTATTCACTAAGAATCAACAGTTTATGTTGACTACAGATAGTGATGTGTTAAGCCCGTTAACTGCCAAAATAAATTCTTTAGCATCTTATAATTTTAACTTTAATTCTAATCCAATATCTTTAGGTACTACTATTGCATGGCTAGATAATGCTGGTAAATATACAAGATTCTTTGAGATGACTGCTGTACTTAGAGAAGGTGAACCTGATATATTTGAACAGAGCAAAATAATTTCAAAAAAATTTCCTAAGGGAATTACAATTGCAGCTAATTCTAGGGAGAACTCTGTAGTCTTTTTCGCTGAAAAAGGTGAGTCAACTATATATGGGTTTAGGTACCATACTCAAGGTGAAAAGCGTGTACAACAGGCATGGTTCACATGGACTGTAGGTGGTGCTCTCCAGTATTTATGTATGTTAGATGATGCCTTATATGCCATTATACGTAATGGATCTAATGATGTTATACATAGATTCTCAATTAAATTAGCAGATGATACTCCTAGTGTAATAGATGATCTAGGTACTGCAGATACTGGTGATGATATTACATATAGAATACATTTAGATAATTCTAAAGAATTTGATTATACAGCATTAACCTATGATGCTAGTAACAACTGGACTAAATTCACGTTAGGTGATGGCTTTAATCAGGCTGGTCAACTAGCTATTTTCGCTAGATCTACTAGTACTGATAAAGAATTTAATGGACAGTATAAAACTGTTACAACGTTCGATGATAGTGGTACTATTAAAGTAAAAATACCTGGTGATTTCACAACTAGTACTAGTGCTAAAGCATTTAAAATAGTATTAGGCTACCTATATGATATGGAACTTACCTTCCCTACTATGTATGTGAAACAACAAACTGGTGAAAACTTTAGAGCTGATACTCAATCTACTTTGATTTTACATAGATTTAAGTTGAATTTAGGAGCATCAGGTGTGTATGAAGCTACTTTAAAACGTGTTGGTAAACAAGATTATACTGAATTATTTGAATCTACGTTAGCAGGTGCTTACTATTCCAATAGAGTAGGTATAGAAGAAGAGCAAATACGGACAATACCAATATATGAAAAGAATGAGAACTTAAAATTTACTTTAAAATCCACACACCCATCTCCAGCTACCTTATATTCTATGGTATGGGAGGGAGATTACACTAATAAATACTACAGACGTGTCTAAATATTTCCATCCAATCACTTTGGAGGCTGCTATTGAAGTGGCCTCTAATCTACGTCCAGATGACCGTAGAGAGGTCGAAGAAGGTCATGGGGTAAATGCTATGGAACATTTAACTTTGGTAGCTAAGAGCGGCTCCTGTGAGTATTTTACGGTGCCTAGCGGCAAGACTGCCGGAATGGTAGGTGTAGATCCAGGAGGACAGATATGGATGTTAGCCACACCTGATATCGAACAGTATCCGTTAACCGTTGCTAGAGAAACTAAACGTTTTGTAGAAAGTAGAAAAGAAAAGTTGCTGTGGAACATTGTTGACAAACGAAACACTGTACATTTAAAGCTTCTTAAATTCCTTGGGTTCAAATTTTTACGGGAATTAAAACATGGACCTAACCAACTAACCTTTATAGAGTTTTGCCGTGTGTTTAGGAGCCTCAGCCAGAGCAGCAAATGAAACTGCTAGGCGTAATCATCAATACCAACTAGATAAACGTGAAGCTGATTGGATGCAAACTGTCAGCCTTACTGGTTTAGAAAGGGTACAATATAAGCAAGGGATTAATGCTAGTAATTTAGGTTTATCCCAAGTATTTGGAGAAATTGAATCTACATTTGGAAATCAGATTGGTGAAACTTTACAAGCTGATGAATCTAATTGGAAAAAATTTTTAGAGAAAAGTCCATCTTCTAGTTTACAAGCTAGTGGAAGAACAGGTCGATCTATTGATCGTATAAGTACTGCAGATTTAGGTAATTACTTAAGAGAAGGTTCACGTAACGCTTATGCTTTAACTAGATCTAGAGAAAAATTAGACGCAGCTGGAGCCCAAGCTGTAGCAAAAGCAAGAGCTGAACAAATGAACTTATTTGCTAGAAACAATATTATCAAGAACCCTGACTTAGCACCACCAGAACCTGTCTATCAGAATGTAGCACAAGCTAGTCTAATGGATGGTTTGAAAATTGCTGGAGCTGTTGCTGGTATTGCTACTGGAGTCGGTGCAATTGGTACAGCTTCTGCGTTTAAAGCCTTCTTAGCTTCACAAGCAGCATCACAAGTAAATCCATAACTATGACAATTGAAAACGATCTTAGTTTAGTTACTAATTGGTTAGATCCAATAGAAAAAATTTATGCTAAACAATCCCAACAACGGGAACGCCACCATCAACAATCTCAGCAAGTATGGAAGCAGGAAGAAGCTGCTACATTTACTACAGATAAAGCAGTAGCAGCTATTGAAAGTGCTTCTAAATTATCTGCATCTGCCCGGAAGATACTAAAAGATAGAGACAAAAAGTTAACTCAACAGTTTGAACTAGGTTATAAAAGTTTACCAGTTGCTACACAAGACTTACTAAATGAAGTAGCAATTCAAAAGCAGGATATAACTAAAGATCACGTAGATTTAATAACTAGATTAAAACAACAGGTTGACACAGACGGTAAACGAAAAATATCTGATGAAGCCATTGCTAAAATCAAAAGTTTGCACGGGTATAATGAGTTACGATTGAACCAAATTGTTGGTCAACAAGTATTAGATGGTAGTATTGCTACAATAGGTGGACAGATTGAAGCGGGAGGTAAGTTAGAGGATGGTTATATACAGGCAAAGAGATTAGGAAGAGTAAGTGAATTTTTCGAAAAGCAACAAATACAGTTATTACGAAATGTTGGTTTAAGTGATAAATTTATAGCAACAGAATATTTACCTCAAATTAAAAAGTTTGCTAAAACAAAAACAACTTTAGCTTCTCTTGATTTTAAAACAGCTTCTTTTGCTAAGGAAAATCAAGAAAACATTGCCCTTATTGAAGCTATTAACAAATTAGGTTTTGATAATCCTATTGCTAAGGATGCAGCCGCTCAACTCGTTGGGAATATGCTTAAAGAGAATCAAGGGGATAGAAATAACGTTATGACTTTCCTTTATAAGGCAACTAAAAAAGAAAACGGTCTAGATGAGAAATTTATAGCCGCTATCAAAGAAGGTGTAATAGAAGGTCATCCAGCGGCTAAGTTTGGAAAAGATTTGTTAAGTGCAGATGATTGGAAATTTCTAGAACAAAGTAGAAGAGACTTTGATCTAAATAAAATAAACGATGCTAACGCAGCTGTTCAACAACAATTAATAACAGGTTTAGCAGATCTACGAAACGGAGATACGGTTAACAGGCAAGCTTTACTTACTTTGGGAACCAGCTATGGCTTACAAGAGACTGCTATATATAAACAACTAGAAAGTTTTAATACTGCAAGTCTAGATCCAGTCATTCAACAGAACGAATCTGACAGAGCTGCCACCTTAATTAAGTCAGGTAATTTAGAAGCATTGAAAAACTTTAAAGATGAAATACAAAATCCTACTGTATTGAAGCAAGTTGAAGCTGAAATAAAAAGACAAGATACACTACGGAAAACGTTTGGTTATGATGAAAATATAATTACGGGAGACGTTTACAAGCTTCTGGGTAAAACTTTTATCGACGGTCAACGAATCGACAGTGAGTTAAAACCAATTATTAATCATCTTACAGAGGAATACAGAAGACAATGGCAAGTCTTTTCTAGTCAAGAACCACCTAATCCTGATCCTCACAATGCTGCGATTGATGCACTAAACGCTTACAAAGAAAAGAATGGGTTCTTTGCTTCACAACTTACTTCAAGTCAATGGAGCAAAGATGCAAAAAATGATCCAAAAATAGGTCTATTAACTGCTACATCAGATGGTAAGTTTCCAAATTTTAAGAGGCATATAAAAGAAACGCAACTCAGATTTAACAGATTTCAATCCGTAATTGAGAGACCTACTGTTGAACAAATTTCAAGATTTGATAATGAACTCAATAAAGGGATGCAAACAGCTGAAACATCTAGAGACGTTAAAGGTGATACTACTTGGGAGAGATTTTTGAACACACCTGGAAGTATAGTACCTGAATCTGAGCTACTAGGAATGCTTGAAAGTAAAAAAATATCATCTGAGTTTTATATTAAATGTCATATGCTTGGTATAAGCAATCCATTTGACGCACTCTCAAAACAACTACAGGCTAGTGCAGAGTCTTTTAAAAAGCAAAATATTGATATTCGGAAATTAGCAGGGCAGTTCGACGAAGCTTCTTCATTTGCTGAAAAAATAGAAGCTGCTTTAGCAAACGATCCAAATCTTTTATTTGCAGTAAGTCGTGGAGGTTATGTCCAATCACCTAAAAAAACACGAAGAATGCTAGCATTAATAGAAGCTCAGGGAGATCTTTTGAAAGCTGGGTATGTACCAGCTGCTAAAAATGCCCATATAGCGTACCCTGCTAATCTAATAGAACAGGAACGCAGAGGAAATGTCAAGGATGTAGACTCTGATCTTAACCCGTTAAAACCAAAAAAATAAAAAATTATGGATGATTTAAATTTAGAGTTACAGATCACTCAAGAGAATTTACTTGATGATTTTCCTCAATCTGATACGTCAGGTGATGAAGAATCTACGGATACTTCAGAAGCATCTGCACAACAGGTAGCTCCTACGGGAGATAAATTTGAAGGATTAACAAGGCAACAAAAGATTGATGCTGCTGAACCTGGTGAATTAATACCAGGTATTGGTAGGAAACCTAGAGAAGGTGTTGGTGGTTTTGTACAAGATACTCTTCAAAATACAGGAGAAAGTTTAGCACCAGCAGTAGGTTTGTTGGATACTTTTATAGATACTATTAATTTTGCCTCACCTAAAGGTATACCAGACATACCTAAAGTGCCAGCATATGAAGCTAATTCAGTACAAGCTGTACGTAATATATCTGGACTTCTATTACCATCTCTTGCTCTTAGAAGTATGGCTATTTCAGGATTTTCTAAACTACAAGCAGCTGGAGGTGTAGGACCAAAGTGGTTAAGATCTCTAGGTAATAGAAAATCATTTGAATATCTAGCTAAGTTTGGTATTGATATTGGTACTCAAGGTTTAGTTGATTATGTAGCTGAACAAAATCAAAAGGATGATAACTTTTTTGGTACGTTAAAAAAGTATTGGCCTAAAACATTTCAATTTATACCTAATAGTATTGCCACAAACGATGATGATACACCAGGAGAAAAACGTGCTAAGAATGTTAATGAAGGTGCTATTTTTGGGCTACTATCAAGTGTAGTAGAGGGTGTCGCCTACTTAACTAAAGCTGGTAGAAGTGTAAAACGTGCTTCTAAATTTGTACCATCTAAAGAAAATGGTCTAAAAAATATAGATTCATTAACTAAAGATGAATTCTCAGATATTAAATTTTCCGAGAATCCTGTAGAAGATCAGGTACTTAGAGGTTATGCACGTAAAGAAAAAGAACTTAACTTACTTAATGAGTATTACATTAGTAAAGGTGAGCCACCTATTGATTGGAATCTATTTGATGAAACTGAAACCTTAGTTCGTACCAAAGATGCTGATGGTATTTATGGTGCTATGGCTGATGCCGCCCAAATTCAAAATAATATAGAATCTGCCTGGGGACGAATAGGAAATATTATACATGAAGCTGCACGTAAAGAAGGTATTGAAATTGAAAATTTAGGTAATAGAACTTTAGTACGTGAATTAACACAACAAATAAAAGAAGGTGGTGATTTCAGTAAAACCTTAAGATCAGGTACAGTAGTTACCAAACGTATGATAGATAATGCTGGTAAGAAATTAGCTGCTACACTACTACATCCACGTGTAGAACCTGATGAAATCATAGGTCTTTTAGATAGTTTCAAACGTTCAGTAGATGAATCAGCTGTTAGAATTGTAGGTAAAAAAGGTATTAAAGGTGCTATTAAACAGTTAAAAGAAGATATGTTAGATCTTGATGTCCATAAAGCAAGAGCTTATTTAGCTACATCTGAAGCTGGACAAATATCTGATATGTCTGAAGGTGCTAGATTAATGGAAGAAGGTGACGCAGTAAATCGTGCTGTAGATTTGATGGCTGATAGATTAGAAGTATTGATGGTTGAAAAACAATTAGCAAACTTTGAAGCTAATGCAATGTATTCTAATTTTGATGCATGGAAATTAGCTACAGAAACTGGAGATAAAGAGATTATCAATAGTGCAGCTGATACTATTTTAAATAATACTAATAGTCGTTTAACTGAAATAATACCACAAGCTAAAGAATGGACTGATACAATTAAAACTGTAGCTAGAGAAAACCCTCAATTCCTTAAACCTTTATTATTAGCCAATGAATTCACTGATGGTAATGTAGACTCTATGTTTAAATTACATCAATGGGCTGCTAATAATTTAGCTGTATTTAAAAAAGCTATTATAGATAGAAATCCAGATGTACCTTCCATTATAAATAAATCAATATGGAGTAATCTATTTAATAGTATGCTATCCGCTATGGGTACACCTATGGCAGCTGCTACAGGTAACTTAACTGGTTTAATAGGTAAAGGATCAGCAACGGTTTTTGGCGCAGTTGTAGAAGGTGATCTAGCTAATGCTAAGAAAGCTATGACAGCACACTTTGCATTAGATAATACTTTAGGACAAGCTTTTGAACATATGAAGTTAGTCTTTAGAAAAGCTTCTACGAATCCTAAAGATGTTAGTTATGTAATGCGTAGTGACGTTGCCTCTCAAACTGAGAGAGGATTAACATCACTCAGAGCTTATGCTGATAGTGCAAGTGCAGAAGGAGAAGATGGTGCTAAAATGTTACTTAGCGTTTTTGAAGACTTAGATGCTATTGCTAACGATCCAGCACTAAGGTTTGGTGGTAATGCTATGACAGCATTTGATGGATTTACAAGATCAGTCGTAGCTAATACAGAAGCTAAATTTACAGCATTCAATAAACTTGCTCAATCTGGTGACGAGATAACTGAAACTAGCATGAAAAAAGCTACCGAAGAAATCTATAATTCATGGTTTGATTCTAATGGTATGATTAATAATGCTGCTGTTGATGCTGCAACCAGTGAGATAGCATTGAATGCTAATTCACCTATTGTAGATGGCTTTAATTGGTTTCTTAAACGATTCCCAGCTGCTAGATCATTCATATGGTTCCCTAAAACCACTGCAAATGTAATAGATACCTTTGGTAAATGGAGTCCAGCTGGTATATTATCTACTGATCATTATAAAATGTGGGGTCCATTAGGACGTAAACAACTAGGTGATTTTAGTATAGATGAAATTACTGAAATTCTAAAAAGTAAAGGTAAACCAGTTGATGAATTTGCTGAACAAACTTTTGAAATGCTTCGTTATGAAATTAAAGGTAAAGCAGCTATAGGTAGTTTAGCTGTCACTATGGCAGGGTTTGCTGCTCTTGGTGATAGATGTACAGGTACTGGCCATTATGATAAAGCTAGGCAAAGACAAAGAATACGAAGTGGTTGGAAACCTAAAACATGTAAAGCACCAGGTACTGATAAAGTAGTTAGTTATGAATGGATGGGACCAATAGGTGACTGGTTATCATTAACTATTGATGTTGTAGATAACTTTGATAGTTTATCTAGTGCAGTACAAGAAGATTTATTTAATAAATTAACATTTGTACTAGGTTCTGCTATAACAAATAGATCAACATTATCTCAACTTGAACCTATGTTCGATGTGATGCAAGGTAATGGCGCTGCAGCTAGTAGATGGGCTTCAAGCTTCCTTAATACTATGGTACCATTAGGTGGTTTAAGAAATGAATTGGGTAAAATCATGTACCCACAACTTAGACAAATACGTTCAGAATTAACAGATCAACTTCGTAATAGAAATGCATGGTTAGATGCATTCGATCCTGACCGTGCTTTACCAGATTTAGTAGATCCGATTGATGGTAAACGTATAGGTTATCAAGAGAATTGGTTTATACGTGCATTCAACAGAGGACCATTGAAAATCCATGATAAGCCATCTAAAGAACGCCAATTCTTAATTGATATTGAATTCAATAGTTCACCTACTATGAATTTAAGTCAGAATGGAGCTGTCTTAGAAAACCATGAGATAGCTGCTATCAATAGTAAGATAGGTGAAATGGGTCTCTATCAAGATGCAATACGTGAAATTATGAGAGATGCTAATAGATTAACTTATACTGATGCTACTGGTCAAACTTATAAAGGTTTTGTCAATATTATACAAGCTCAAAGACGAGGTATGATTCCATCTGATATTTTAGATACTGCTAAATATGCAAATATTTATAGTCGATTAAGGACTGCATATGCTCAAGCTAAACGAGTAGCTGAAAACTATTTAGATGACACAATGTTAGCTGGTATTAGAGCACGTGAATATGATCTACAAAATTCTGAGTATAACCAAAAACTTGGTGATATAGATCAAATAAAAGAGGATGCTTATCCTGAATACATATTACAAAATAAATAACCATGGCAACAGAAGTAAGTTACAATGGGACTGGATCACAAACTACGTTTAACATTACATTCCCATATATTACATCAACAGATGTCAAAGTTTCTGTAGGTGGTACAACCCAATCTACAAGTGCTTATACAATTAATGCATCAAGCCAGGTTGTTTTTAATTCAGCACCAGCTTCAGGAACTTCTAATGTACGACTCTTTAGAGTTACAGATATTACACAAGCCTCAGCAACTTATACTGCAGGGTCTGCAATCTCTGCTCAAGACTTAAATGACAATCAATTACAAGTATTATATTCATTACAAGAGGCTGATACAGTTACAGCAAGTGGTGTTGGATTACCATTAACTGCTACAAGTAAAGGTGATATAGCTGTTAATGCAACGAATGATTGGGTGATTAATACTAATGCTGTTGAGAAGTCAATGATGGCTGATAATAGTGTCGGTACAAGTGAGGTTGAAACAAATGCAATTACTGCAAATGAATTAGCTGATAATTCTGTAGATACAAATGCTATTGTGGCTAATGCAGTTACTTTAGCAAAGATGGCTGCTGCAACTTTAACATCAATACAAACTACATATAGTAATCCTGTGGGTACTGTAATCTGGTACGCTGGAACAGGTGCTCCAGGAGGGTATTTAAAATGTAATGGTGATACTATTGCAAATGGTAGTGGTACTACACAAGGAACTACAGCTGATTTCTCTGCATTATATGCAGTAATTGGAGCTACACTGCCTGATTTAAGAGGAGAATTTGTAAGAGGTTGGGATGATGGTAAAGGTACTGATAGTGGAAGATCTATTAGAACTACACAAACAGGTACAAACCAGCAACATAACCATACTGCTACATCTACCTCAAGTACTGCAACTAAATCTTTAACTGGTTCTTTTAAAAATGATCCACATGATGACAATAACATTGCTACAGGTATTTTCAGTTCTGCATCAGCTAGCTTTACTGAAGATTCTTCTCAAGGTAATAACGGTAGAGTAATTAGTATAGACGCATCACACAATCATACAACTACAACTACAACAACAATAGCAAACGAAGGTGGAGAATCAAGACCACGAAACGTGGCTCTTTTAGCCTGTATTAAATATTAAAAAAGGATGATTAATGGCTTCAACAAATTCAACTGACGATTATACAGGAGATGGTTCTAAAGGTGTAGCTGGCGCAGCTCAGTTAACCTTTAATTTCCCGTATCTAAAAACTGAAGATGTAAAGGTTCAACTAAATGGTGCAACCTTAGCAACAACTAAATATACATTCCCAACAGCCACAACCATCCAATTCAATGCGCTTGGAGGATCACCAACAACATTAGAAAGTAATACACAAGAATCCAATGGTGCTCCAAAATCTGGAGTAAAAATACTCTTTTTTAGAGAGACTAATGTAGATACAGCACAAGCAGTATTCTCAGCAGGATCTGCTTATAGAGCTTCAGACTTGAATAATAATCAAGATCAAACACTCTATCTTCATCAAGAGGTTGCTGATGCTGCTAACCCTAAATATAGAGAACCAGTTATTAGTGGTACCGGAGCACCATCTGCAACAGTAGGTAGAGAAACTGATATCTTTATTGATACAACAAATGATAATATTTACGGACCTAAAACTAATGCGTCTTGGGGATCTGCTACAACTTTAATAGGAAGTACAGGTGCTCAAGGGGCAACAGGTGCTCAAGGGGCTACTGGACCTCAAGGATCTACTGGTGCGACAGGGGCTCAAGGTCCTACTGGAGCAACAGGTCCTGCAGGTAAATCAACACTAAATGGATCTGGTGCACCAACTGGAGGTAATGATGGTGATTTCTGGATAGATACTTCTAATAATCGTTTATATGGACCTAAGGCTTCAGGTAACTGGCCTGGTAGTTATACTTCATTAATTGGTCCAACTGGACCTCAAGGTGCTCAAGGTACTACAGGTGCAACTGGATCTCAAGGTGCACAAGGTCCTCAAGGCGCACAAGGTCCTCAAGGTGCAACAGGTGCAACGGGTGCAACGGGAGCAGCTGGATCAGTAAGTGATGGTGATAAAGGAGAAGTAGTAGTATCTAGTTCAGGTGCTGTTTGGACTATAGATGATGATGTAGTTGACGAAGCAAATTTAAAAATAAGTAACTCAGGTTCTAACGGTCAGTATCTACAGAAACAATCTGGAAATACTGGAGGTTTAACTTGGGCAGATGCTGCAACTTCACTTACAATTCAAGAAGAAGGATCATCTCTATCAACAGCAGCTACTACACTTAACTTTGTAGGTTCAGCTGTTACAGCTAGTGGTTCAGGTACTACTAAGACTATTACAGTTTCTGGTGGTGGTACTGATTTTAAATACTTAGAACTTAAAGCACATGATAATGCAAGTGGAGCATTCTCTGCAGGTGCAGCTGATTATGAATTAGTTACTAAAGGCACTACAACAGCAATAAGCCCTACAGCAGCTAACACATTATTTATTAGTGTAGCTGGTGTAATACAAGCACCTAATACTGGTACATCTATAGGGTCTAATGATGGATTCTGTATTGATGGGTCTAGTATTCATTTTGGTGCAAACTTAGCAGCACATCCTGATTTTATTATATATTTAGAAGGTGCTGGTGTAGGTGCTCCTAGTGATAATACAGTTACTAATGCTAAGATGGCTGATGATGCTATTGGTATAGCAGAACTATCAGCAACAGGAACCGCTAGTAATTCAACCTTCCTTAGAGGTGACAATACTTGGCAAACAGTAACTTCAACACCTGAAGGAACAGCAATACTTTCAACTGGTGAATCAGGTGGTACTAAATTCCTAAGGGAAGATGGTGATGGAAGTTGCTCATGGCAATCCGTTCCAGCTGGTGTAACACAAGAGAATGTAGAAGACTGGGTTGGAGGAATGGTAACTGGTAATACTGAAACAGGTATTGCCGTAACTTATGAAGACTCTGATGGAACTTTAGATTTTGCAGTAGCAAGTCAAACGGATAATAACTTCACTACAACATTAAAAAATAAACTAGATGGTATTGCAGCTTCAGCTAACGCCTACGTACACCCTAACCACTCTGGAGAAGTAACTTCTACAGCTGACGGTGCGACAGTTATTGCAGATGACGTAGTCGATGAGGCAAATCTAAAAGTAAGTAATGCGCCTACTAATGGACAAGTCTTAGTAGCTAGATCAGGTAATACTGGAGGTATGACATGGGAAGCTTCACCATCTCCTAGCTTTGAGATATTTGAACACGCTAATGCTCTATCAGCAAATAAAACAATCGGTACAAACAACAACGCTCTAGTAGCTGGGCCGTTTTCAACAGGCAGCTACACATTAACGATCCCTAGTGGGTCAGTATTCACGGTGGTATAACTATGGCAATAACATTTAACGGAACAACAGACGTTATAACTCCTAAAACAGCTGTCCAACCAACGGGGTCGATTCTTCAAGTAGTTTCAGTCACTAAAACTGATACAGCAACATCTGGTGCTATAGCAAATAATCAAAGTGCATGGTGGGATTACACTGATGCTTCTTTGAAATTATCAATCACACCTTCAGCTACTTCAAGTAAAATTTTAGTATTAGGTCAAGTTTGTGTAGGTTCTGATAGAACAAATATAACTTGTATTTTTCAACTTATGAGAGGTGGTAGTGCCATTGCAGGAGGTGCAAGCCCTGGCAGTAGAATCGCAACTCATTCACAAAACTCATATATGAGTAATACAGGTGAAATCTTAGATTACCCTATACATTTTTTAGACTCACCTAGTTCAACAAGTGCTGTTGAATATAATGTAAGAATGGGTCATGGTTCAGGTAGTAATACTACTTTCTATATAAATAGAAGTCACGATGATTCTAATGACTATTCATATACAAGAACAGTTTCTACACTTACAGGAATGGAGATAGCAGGATGAGTCAATTAAAAACAAACGCAATACGCCATACAACGGCAACTAGCGATGCGATTACATTGGCTAGTGACGGAACAGCAACTGCCAAGATTACTAATAATCTAAGTAATAGAAATATTATAATTAATGGTGCGATGCAGGTTGCTCAGAGAGCTACAACATCAACTGCATCAGGATTAAACACAATAGATAGAATGACATGGGGTCTATCAGGACATAGCGTTACTGTTACTCAATCGCAACATGCATTAACTTCTAGTGATTCTGGACCTTGGGAAAAAGGTTTTAGAAAATCAGCACATATAGCTTTGTCTGGTGCTGGTACGATGGCAGCTAATACAACTATGAGCTGCTTTTATAAAATAGAAGCTCAAGATATAGCTAACTCTGGTTGGGATTACACTTCAGCCTCAAGTTATATAACACTTAGTTTTTGGTTTAAAGCAAGTACAGCACAAACTTTCTATCTTCTATTATTTACAAGTGATGGAACAGCTAAGTCCATAGTTAAAGCCTTTACTCCTGGTAATACAAACTGGAATAAATTTACATTTAAAATACCTGGAGCATCAGGAGTTCAGTTTGATGATAATAATGGAGTTGGTTTGAATATTGGAATTGTTACTACCTATGGAACAGATAAAACAGGTTCAGGTAATAACTTAGATGCTTGGGGTAACTATAATTCAAGTGAAAGAGTACCTGACATGGCTAGTACATGGCTAACAGCAGGTGCTTCAGAGTTTGAATTTACAGGACTTCAGTTAGAAGTAGGAGACGTTGCCACTGACTTTGAACATAGATCGTATGCAGATGAGCTAGCTCGCTGCCAACGTTATTTCTTTAAAATGGCTACTGAACCATACGGAGCAAGAGGATTAGGTAGTGAAGGGTATTTTAATTTTAATTGGCCTGTTACTATGCGAGCTGATCCTACTCTTACCTATTCAATGACTAATCATACTAATAATTATTTAACTGGAAAGACTACAGGTATTCATGGTTACTTCACTTCTCCTTGGAGTAGTTCTCCATACATACAATCAGGATTCAAAGCATCAGCGGAGCTTTAATTATGGCAGAATATAAATTAAGACACAATCCAAAACTAGATAAAGTTGATGCTATCTTAAAGAAAACCGAAGGTTTGGTTATCCCAATAGATACTGAAAACACAGACTACCAAGAATACTTAGAATGGGTAGCAGAAGGTAACACAGCGGAGGCATCAGACTAATGGCACTAACACAAATCAAATCAGAAGGCATTAAATCAGGTGAAGTCAAAAATGCCGATATAGCAGATGATACTATAGCTGAAGCTAAATTAGATATACATGCAGCTCCTACTGGTACAGATAAGTTCTTAGGATATACCAGTAATGGTATGGAATGGGCTGCAGTACCAGCTGGATATACTCACCCTAATCATAGTGGTGAAGTAACTTCTACTGGAGATGGAGCTACAGTTATAGCTGACAATATAGTAGACGAAGCTAATTTAAAAGTTAGTAATGCTCCAACTAATGGTTATGTCCTAACAGCTCAATCTGGTAATACAGGTGGGATGACATGGGAAGCAGCTGCTAGTGGATCATCTGCTGATGGAGTTATATGGAAAAACTCTTTAACTGTCAGTAATGCACATACCATTGCAGCTACTGAAGGGGCGCACAGTGTTGGCCCTGTCACCCTAAATGCCACTGTAACATTAAACGGAAGATGGGTGATTAGCTAATGGCATTAATATTAAATGGACAGGCTAATACCATTGGAGGTTTAGCCGCAGGTGGGTTACCAGATGACTCTGTTACAACAGCAGATGTGAATTTTTCTCCAGGTAAAATTCTTCAAGTAGTAACAGCAACTAATACCACTGCAAAAACTATCGCAGGGACTTCGTTTGTAGATACAGATTTAACTTGTGATATCACTCCTTCAGCAACTAGTAGTAAAGTACTTGTTCATGTGTCTCATTTCATAGAACAAGATAGATTTAGTGGCGGGGATACATTAGGTTGTGCAATACAATTACTTAGAGATTCTACAGTAATTAAATATGCAAAAGGCGGTGGTAAATATATTTCTGTACCTGAAGAAAGTAACTATATTGTTTGGAATGGTATTGAAACTTTCTTTATTTTAGATTCACCGAGTTCAACCTCTGCACTTACATATAAAACCCAAGCTAAAGAAAACCATGCAGATCAAAGTACAACTTTAAATGGCGGTAGTGCAACTGAAGGTATAAGCATGATAGTCCTAATGGAGGTATCAGGATGAGTATTTTTAAAGATCCAAAAAGGATTGACGCTATTAAAGCGTTATGCCCCAAGGCAAGTTTTACTTTGACTGGTGGTACGATTATTAAATGGTATGAGATGAATGGAGAAACAGCTCCTACGGATTCCGAAATAGATGCAAAACTAGCAGAATTAAAAACTGCTTATGATAATGCTGCTTATGCACGTAATAGATCAGATCAGTACGCTTCAATTAAAACTCAATTAGATCAAATGTATTGGGACCAAGTTAATGGTACGACTAAATGGAAGGAGGCAATAGCAAAAGTAAAATCTGATAATCCGAAACCATGAGTACAATTAAATTAACAACCACAGGAGGCGGTGGAGGAACCGTCGCTTTCAAGGCTCCAGCTGCTACAACAAGTAATGCAGCAGTAGAATTAACCCTTCCAGTAGATGATGGTACATCAGGGCAGTACTTAAAAACTGATGGTAGTGGTGGGCTTAGTTTCGGTACTGTTTCTATACCCGCTGGAGGAATAACAGAATATGACCGTTGGAACTTAAGTACAACTTTTACAGGTGATGCCTTACCTATAACATCTAACATCGCAAGATTGACTCAAGATTTTAATTGCGCTTACCCGTTAGGTACTGGTATGACTCAATCTAGTGGAGTCTTTACATTCCCCTCTCCTGGGTGGTGGAAAGTAACTTTTGCAGGACAAGTTCAATCAACAAATACAAACGCTTCGGGAAGTGGTTACAATAATGTTTTTATTGCCGCTACAGAAGACGATGGAAGTAATTGGTCTTATACAGTAGAAGGTCATTCTGGTTTCCATACTGGAGATTTTGGTCAACGAACGGGTTTCTATGCAACTCAAGTATTTGACATTACTGATACCTCAAACGATAAAGTTAGATTTGAATTTGATACACAAAATGCAAGTCACGGAAAATTAGTAGGATCAGGTTCTTATAATATGACCTATTTTGAATTTATGAAATTAGCGGACACTTAATTATGGACAACAACGGAAGACCGAATCACATCGAAGATTATCTCGTAACATACCGTACTGGTCAATGGTTTGGGTGGTCTGATTCAAAAAACAAAATTTATGCAAATCTAGTAGTACATGATGGAGGTTCTAAACCTTCTGAAGCAGATTGTACTAATGGTTTAAAAGCACAACAAGATGCTTGGGATTTAGAGAATAATTCTTATAAATCCAAACGTAGAGCCGAATATCCTAAATTAGCAGAACAATTCGATCTACTATACAAAGACATAGCTGCTAATAAAGTCGATGCTACTGGTGAATTTGCTAAGGCAATAAAAGCAGTAAAAGATAAATACGCTAAGGGTTAGAACCAATGGCAGAATTAAAAATAGCTGCTGATGCTGGAGGAGGCTGGACTTCATTCAAAGGTCCAGCTAATACATCAAACCAAAATGCTTTTGTTCTACCTTCAGCAGACGGCAGCGCAGGACAATATTTAAAAACTGATGGCTCGAAAAATTTAGGATGGGCTAGTGATTCAGCAGGTGGTATAACCCACGCCTCTGAATGGAGAATAAATTCAGCATTCTCAACAGGTAGTAATTTCACTCTCAATGCTAATTGGGAAGAAGCAGATGATGCTACTTATACAAGAATAGGTTCAGCAGTAACTGAATCAAGTGGAATCTTTACTTTACCAGCCACAGGTATTTGGGAAATATATCACAACCTACATTGCTATGTGTCTAATGCAGCTGTAAGAAGTTTTGAAGGTTCAATTGTGGTATCTACAGATAGTGGTAGTAATTGGGATACTACAGCGCAATGTGTCGGTAATTTATTCGATAGTAATGACCATACCACTGGTTCATATAATATGTCATCCATTGTAGACGTTACTAATGCAAGTAATTTTAGAGTTAAATTTACGTTCTACGCTGTTGCAAATACAGTTGTTTATGGTGTAAGTAGTGTTTCACTAACAAGTGCAAAGTTTATTAGGTTAGGAGATACATAACATGAGTAAATTATTAGTCGATGCTTTACGGCATACAGGTGCATCAGCAGATGGTATAACCTTAGATAGCTCAGGTAATGTAACTTTTCCTGGTAATGCAACAGTTACTGGTTCAGCTACTGGTTTCGGTGGTGTAACAGAGGCAGATCAATGGAGAATAACAAGTGATTTCTCTACAGCTGCAGGAGATATAACTGCAAATTGGGAACGAGCTGATACCTCACTTAACTCTGGGACTAAAGGTACTGGGATGACTGAATCATCTGGTGTTTTTACATTTCCTAGTACAGGTTGGTGGTTAGTTCTTTTCCAAGGAAATGGTTATGAAGATTCAGATACAGCTACTATCATATGTAAAATAAAGTGTGGAAGTACCGACGTATCTGAAGGTAAAGGTTTGTCTGTAGGTAGTAGTAAATTCACTGCTTGGACTGCAGCACTAATAGATGTAACGGATACTACTGCTGCTGCTGCTCAGGTAAAATTTAGAGTAGAATCTTCTGATTCAGTTAATTGGATAGGAGCTTCTACTGTAAATGCTACATGGGGAATGTTTATTAGATTAGCAGATACTTAATATATGTCAATCCCTCTACCTACTCCTAACCTCCCTAAGCCCTTAGACGTGCCTAGCATCGAGTTTAAGCCACCTTCAGCTCGTATTCCATCATATCGCCCCATGGTGATACCTCCGGCTGATCTAGAGCCTCCTGAGGAGGTTAAGAAGGAAGAGACAAAAGAAGAACAACCTGAACCACCTACACTTAAGATTCCGATTATAGATATACAAATGCCTATACCGGAAACAGCGGTGGTGGTGACGGCTGTTACAACAGCTGTAGTGGCAGTAGCTACAACTTCTGTTACTCAAACCCTATTTGAACCTATTAAAAAGAAAGTTCAAAAACAACTACAAGCTAAAGTCAACAAATGGAAGGAAAACCGGAAGAAAAAAAAGGACTCCTCTCAAAGCTGAAAGATGCTGCAGAGGATCAAGAACACCAAATCCAAATCCTTGGTACATTCGTCAGACTAGGCGTTGTGGTTTGGTCAGGGTTCATAATAACTATGAACTATGTAGAATTACCAATGATCAAGAAATCTGGTAACTCAGATATCACGTTCGTTGCCAGTGTGTTTACGGGAGCACTTGCCACTTTTGGCTTGACCACTGGTAATAAAAACGGTAATACCACTCCCGTCAACTGTCCAATGAACAAGAAAAAGGAAGAATGAAGAAATGGCTTTTACTCTTCCTACTGGCCTCACCCACGGTAGCAAGAGCAGAATTAGTCACCCCCAATTTCACACAGGGGTCGATGAATTCCACAACAACAACGACTCAAGAGATCGTGGAGGAGATAACCATCACGACTTACGGCTCCGCGTTAAACAAATGGTCTGGGGACAATATAACCCATACCTCAACAACGTCAGGAGGTATAGCCGATTCAGATTCGGTATTCAACATGACAACAGCTGGTTCAGATTTCACTCTAGAAATAGTAACAAGAGCAGCAAGTCAGGTATTAGAAGTAACAGAAATAGAAAGAGAAATAGACACCTCGTCTACTACTACTTCCTTATCAGTATTCTCGCAATAGCCCCTGCTAAAGCAGACAATGATACAAATAACACCTCGAATCCAGTTGCAGCCGCTACCGGAAACGTCACAAACCAAGCCGTACAGTTCCAAAACAATGGAGC
>VTLG01007753.1_pt1 | contig 30356 bp, 39 predicted proteins | sample 4694571 | NCBI WGS metagenome assembly VTLG01 (sample SAMN12604809, study PRJNA352737) | marine metagenome | biome: ENVO:00000447; feature: ENVO:00000209|ENVO:00000569|ENVO:01000036; material: ENVO:00002151; isolation source: viral sequences binned using virsorter ...
CCTTGGCAGCTTTCTTACCTTTACCCTTGGGGGCTAGTGACATATCTTCACCATAATTTTTTGTCTTAGGTGGTACTCTCTGTCCTGGGCTATGTTGTTGAGCCTGTTGTCGGCGTCGAGTTTCACCTCGTCGTTTAGCACCTTGTTTCTTAAAGTTCTTAGACCAAGTATCTTCTTCCACTTCCGTTTCTTCTTTCTTTACTGGTGTGGCCACTATCTTCTGTCGGCCTGGCTTTTTGGCTGTGGCCGCAGGCTTATCATAGGTATGAGTTTTACCAGATACCATCGGACCTTTAGGATGTGCAGCAGATCGACCACCATGCAAACGTCTACCTTTACCTAATGTACTATGTGTTCTACTTGCCTCTCTCGCTTTCTTTTGTTCTGGTGTCAGTTCATTGATAGCTTGTGCAACTAGACTGACCAATTCACCATCTTCATATACATTATCTTTACTATGCATATTCTCTCCTGACGGTCCACTTTTAGGTGGCTCACCCAAGACAGCTTTCTCTGCATCTTTCTTAGCTTTCTCACCTTCTTTATTAGCCTTCTTCACTGTAGAATTAGGAACATTTTTAAACAATCTTGTTGGGGGATATTGATCTTCCACTTTCTTTTCCTCGTTCTGACCTTCAGGTCCTTTATATTTCTTTTTTAATTTATCCTTTACACCAGGTTTATAATGGGGCTTATCCCCTTTGTTCTTCATCGACCACATCAACGCAAAGATATTCATCTTCTTAGGAATATCTCCACGCTTCTGTGCCAGCTTCATTGCATGAGCTGTGCCACCTATCTTTGACTTCGGCTTATTAGGCTTTGTCTTTTCTTTTTCTGCCTTGGTGTGTCCCCACCCTGGCGGGGACACTTCATTTACATTAGTCATCTTTTAAAAGGATGTATTCGGTACCTTTTTGGGTTTAGCTCCTATCACTTTCTTCGCTGCACCAGCAATTTTCGATCCAATACCAGGTCCTTTGGCTGCTTTATGTGCAGCTTTAGCAGTTTTCAAAGCCTTTTTAGCTCCAATATTAGCAGTTTTCTGTGTTACCATTGCTGTTTTAGCTGCTATCTTTGCACCTTTCTTTTTTGCGGCTGCCTCTCTACCTTGAGCACTAAATCTGTTCTTAACTGCACCAGCAGCTTTCTTTACCAAACCAGTACCCAAAATTTCAAGCAACTGATTCTGATCTAAACCATCTAATGCCTCATCAAGAGCTTCACCATCTAAAGTTTCTAAATGAGCAGCAAATTCCTCAAGAGAGGGAAGATACTCATCATCAATTCTTGTAGCCTGACGTTCTCTCTCATCACTACCCTTCTTTGATTCAGAGCTTGCCTTCTTAGCATCTTTATTTGTTACATCTATATTAGGCTCTTGGCCCGGTGTAATCTCTTTTACATAGTTTGCATATGCATCAGAGCCAACATCTCTTTCACCTTCTTCAGCAGCTTTTGATTCACTCACCTTAATGCCAGGAAATTTTCTTTCAACTGCGGCTTTAACTTTAGCTTTCTCAGCTGCCGTTCCGTGTTGTGAAACTCTAGCCAATGCATTGCGAGCGTGTGACTCATCAGGAATAGGATATGAACCACCCTGTTTACCTTCTGGTCCTGTTCCCTTACCAGGCAGTGCAAAGTCACCCGATGGAAGTTTCTGTCTTTCTTTATATGAAAGTTTATCTTCCCTCATGGAATGAATCTTATCTATAGTAGCACGAATCAACGGATTCATTTCCGTTTCTTCTTTGGTTACTCCAACATTTGGCTTATGTGCTGGGGCACCAGGAATATCTTGTGTCGATTTTGGAGCAGCTCCACCAATTGGCTTACCCTTTTTATATGGCCACTCATCCCTTCCATATTTTCTTTGATCGTGTTGTAAAGCTTTAGTTGTAGCTGCCTTAGGCAACTTACGTTCTATCTCTTTATCTTTAAGTTGATTGTGCCATTTTGTTACACCATACCCAGGCTCAATAAATTCATTTTCTTCACCATGCATACCAGTATGATAAGCACGATGTTTCCAATTCGGATCATCTTTGTCTATCTCACCACGTTCTTTCTTGGCATACTTCTTTTCTTTCTTACCTTGTGCGATCTTACCATGGACTGTGTCCCAATCTGCATCACGACTTGCATCTTTAGATCGGTCATATGCACGAATGGCATCAACAGTTCGGCGATCATCTGATTCACCGACTGTAAACGACTTACCAAACCGAATCATATTTTCAAGATCAACAGGATTTTCTTCTTCATTGGCTTTGCGTAGTGCCTTCTGAACTCTAGCATGATCACCTAGACCCTTCTTAATCTTCTCGGCTTTCTTATAAGCACCTGTCATGTCACCACCTTTATGTCGTGGGTCATTAGCAATACCAACAGCCATCTTAACTTGTTTCTTTGTTGCGGCCTCTATAACAGCTTGTTCTAAACTACCTTCTTTAGTGTTCAGATATCTATTCTTAGGTAATGTAAGAGTAGGTTTAAGGCTATTAGGATTGATAGGAGTTTCAGTAGCTAATGAAGTCAAGACTGCATTTTCAATACTCCCTTCTTTTGTTTTTAAATATTTGTTATTCATTTCTATATTTTCCTTTCTCATTTTAACAACAGCCTTTCTACTTTTAGGCATACCCTTTGGTTGTCCCGGCTTTAGTTTTTTCATCTTACCACCAGCTTTTTTCCAGGCGGCTACAGCAGCATCAGTTGCGGCTCTATCTTTTGGTGAATGTATTTCATCTACTTCTTTACCAAAGGGATTAGCCGCCTGTATAGCAAAAGGATTTACTTCGTTATTGGCTTTCGCCTCTCTTTCTCGTATCCTTTCTTGTCGTTCTTTAATTCGTCTAACGGTTTCTCTATAGCTTTTAGTTCTCCCGTCAACTTTTAATTCAGCTTTTAAAGTTTCCATATCTAATTCCTTTAATTTTTTCCTATACATTATTTTAGTTTTTTTACCCAAAACTGGATCCCAATTAGCAATAGCTGGGCCTGTATGATTGGCAGGCACATCTTCGTATGCCTTAAACATTCGATGAGCACTTAGTTCTTCGTAATCTCTGGACTGGCCAGGAGTACGTTGTTTAAATTGTCTTTTCTTTTTCTTATTGTCCATTATTCTTCCAATGTTCTCTCATCATCTTATTTAACTCTGACATCATTATTTTTATCTCACCAACATCATCTGCAATGGCTTTCTGTTGAGCTCCCATCACAGCAATTTCTTTTTCATTCTGTACTACTTGTTCGATAGAAACAGAATTCCTTGTAACATCCTGATCAGTACCAGACGCCCACCATACGGCCGCTGATGCCTGAGCAACTACAAAAATCCACACCGCTGGTATTGACCATCCGTTTATCATACTTATTTCCTTTTATTATTATTTTTTTTCTAAGTACTTCAATAATGATTTCATTTCTGTGTCATCTATTTTTTCATCGTCGCCTACGATTTCTTCTATCTTATGTATGAAATCAAAATAATAATATTTTTCTAACATTTTATATACAACATTCTTAGGCAGTCTCTGTTGCTCACCCCACTTAGCAATCTGAGCCGGCGACATAGGTGTTTCAAATGCCTTGCGCCGTTCTTCCTTTGTGGTTGTATACATATCAACTAAGTCAAATGCATCGGTTTCTATTTCTTTTAATTTTTCCTGTAGTCTAGATTTTAATTCGACCACCTCATCAGCTTCTAATTCTGATAACTCTTTGTAGTCTATTAAATCTCTTTCTAATTCTCCTCTTAGTAAATCAAATTTATTTACTTCACTGTTAAATTCATCTAGATACTTTTCAATATCAAACGCCTTTTCTTCTGCGTGTTTCTCCAGCTTATTCTTTTTGATATTGAAAGTAGCATCTGCCATCTCTCCAGCTCTTTCAAAATAATCTTTAGTAATTACGGCAAAGTAATTTACTGGATGATCTGTTCCTGGGACATCCTTCCCGTTTAATTCTGCTGCCTTCTTTCTTAACTTTATATGTAATGGTTCTGTTGGGTGTCCTTCCGTATCAAACCACACGTTTATATCTAAGTCTGCATCCTTTCTATACCTATGTGTCAGTATACTACCAATCAACTGATAGTCTATGATCGGTGCAATCTTTTCAAATTCTTGTAGTCCCTTGTCTATAAATTCTATTACTTCTGGTTTAAGTTTTGGATTATTTGATTCTGCTTTATTAAATATATTCTTTGCGTATGTCTTTCTAGGTATATCAATGATAGCTTCTTTTAAAGTTTTCATTTTTCTTCTAAATCATCTAGAGACACATAGATTTCACTCTTTGATTTCTGATGCACCACTTTAAATATTTCTTGTCCAAGTACTGTATCATCTGGTGTTATATCTGCAAAGGCAATAACAGTGTCACCCTTCTTACCTTTTATATCTCCTTCGTTACCAGCAAAAATATCTTGATTTAATTTATATGATCCTTTCTCTAGAACGGCTCCCAGTCCCATCACTTCTTCATTAAATTCTTCTTCAGTTGCATACCCATGTTTGAGTAACCATACAGTAAAAGCATTCTCAATCATGTCTTCCTCTTCCACTTGATCAGCGAAATGTTGCTTCAATAGAAAGAGTGCAGTAGCATAAGTACCAATCTTTGTTCTTACCCCAGGAACTTTATGTAGAATCCGTTTTAAATTAAAGACGAGTCTATGCAGCAGAGTGAATGACTGTTTTTCCTCCGTTGTTTTAAGTGTATTCTTCTTTCGTAAAAGTTTACCATCCTTGTCTATGATACCAAGTTTATATGCATCTTGATCTACCCATGGCGTTGTTAGTATACGGAGGAATCTATAAGCCACAAACAAATCTATGGCAGTCCCTTCTATTAAATATTCTTTTTCAGAGTATTCCATACATATTCATCCATTGGTATTTCTAGCAACTCAGTTTCGGGTATCATATTTAAAAATTTCATAAAGGTTTTCATAGTTGGCCAGTATTCTTCTTCTATCTTAAAAATAAGCAAAGTACTTGATGCCTGTACTCCAAATACATTAGATAAAATAATCATATGATTTAAAATCAGCCTCTCTTTGAGAGTGCCGGTTTCATTATATTTTTTAAAGAGTCGTTTGAGGTACTTAAATCTTTTTATGTCCTCGTAAAACTCCTCTTCCCCCTCACATTGGGGGTTGTCATAGTTTCGCATTGCAAACATAATCCAATTTGCAACAGTAATCTTTTCATACATAATATATTATTTTATCTTTGCATATACCTTCCAGCTGCCGTTTGTAATGGCTTCTGTTTTAATTTCTAAACTTAGTCCTCCAGGAATTCGGTCAGTTATACCATCATCATTTACAAATTCATCATGCGGTGTATCTAAATCCTTACCAAAGCGTCCACCCCATTGTGAAAGAGGAAGCGAAACTTCACCAGCTTCGGGGAGATCAACTTTAGGAAATTGAACACCCACCCTCATAAGAAAATTTCTGAGTTGGCCTATTGCAGCTTCAGGCATAAGATATTCTCTGTCACCTATAGAGCCCACAAAAGCATTAACCCTTTTTAGTACCAAAGGATTAGCTAAATCAAATGGATCAGTATCATTAACTGTTAGTGGTGTTGAATTCATATTTCCAACTGGACCTGTACCAGCTTCTGTCATATATTGATTAAAATTTTTCATTTTGATTTACCTGTAGCCTTTTCGATTACTTGTTCATCTGATAAAGGAGTATCATCCTCTTCAAAAGAAAGTTCAACATTAGGCTCTTCCTTTTTTTCTTCTGGTGCAGGCGCTGCCGGGGCTTCACCACCCGGACCAACATAGGGTACTCCCCCTGCTCCATATCTAATTTGATCAGCCATCTTCATTCTCCTCTTTAAACATTTCTAAAAACTGATCGCATTGTTGGAGAGCCCCATGTAGTGCAAACATATTTGCTTGAAACTGTTCCTGTTGCTTTCCAACTTCTGCGATAGTTTTTTCTAACTTGTCAATATCATTTACTATTGTTTGTTTTCGTTCTTCAATCACATCTTTACTAATCATAATAAAATTGCCTCATCTTACGCTAATGTAAAACCGTTATTAGATATAACAGACCAACCATGAGTTGCATCTATATACATCAATACTGCTGAATGTCCATCAGTAGCAGATGCTAGAGTACTCCAACCATTAAGAGTGGCGGGTGTAATTGTTGCAGTACCACCACCAGCTGTAATTATCGTAATGAATTTTAGTTGTCCAGCATGAGCTCCATTAGCCAATGATAGTGCCAAAGCACCCGCCCCAGTGGCAATTGTTGAAATTGCACTGGTAACATCCATCACAGTTGAAACACTTGTTAGGGCATTGGGGGCCTGTGACCACCCAATAGGTGAGGGAAGATACCTAGTAAAATTCTGTACCTCCATCTTCTTGTTGGTAGGTGAACTACCCGGACTATCAATCACCATCCATACATCATCGGCGGCAATAGTTGTTCCTATATCTGTTAAAGCTGTTACTTTTTTGTCAGCCATTTCTTTCTCCTATAAACCCTTTCGGGAATGCTACTCCAGGCACACACGCAGCGTCCTGGATCACGTTAAATTTTTATTATGTAGTTGCAGTTATGACACCAGCAGCCAAACCAAGTGCTGCTGTGTTTGTAATCGTTGCAACTTCATCATCTTCTACTGATAGAATAGTACCACCATTCAAAGCTGTACAGTTAGCCAATACGCCACATATGTCACCAACCCTAACAGTTGTTGCACCAGCGCCTTGTACTAAGGTAAACAACAACTCCTCAGTTGTAGTACCTGATGCATAAGAAAGTACTCTAGTTGCGGCACTACCACCACCTTCTTGGCCGTTGACCATTGTAACTTGGGGCGTACCTGTAACTTTTACAGCCTGACTAAAATGTACTGTTACCTGTAATGTATAGCCAGCAGCCACGGACATTAAAGCTGGGCTTGCAGCAACAGTAAAACCAGAAACTAATGGTGTTAATTTGGCAGCTAAGTTAGTAATCGCTACTAGAACTTCGGGTGTTGTGTTGGGGTTATCGTTCCCACTATACTTATATGAATCTGAATCTTGTACCCGCACCCATCCACCAGAAGTTGCGACTACATTTAATTTTTGTGCTGCGCTAAAAGGACGTGCACCTGTGGTATACGGCTTTGAAGCGCTACTTGGACTAGACATTATTATTTCCTCTCTCTTTTCGGTTTAGAACATCACCTACTCGGCATAATATAGAATTCTTTTTATTATTTATAATAATCTAACTTCCCATTGCATCAACAACCTTTCTTAATTCTCTTTCATTGACATGGCGGTGGGTAGATGCTGCTCTATGTAGTGCCTGAGCCGGCTTATCACCACGTTTTAGGAAGTCTTTATACATTTTTACTGCTGACACATACTCTTTATTGAATAATTTTCTACCCAACACTTTCATTATAGAAGCTTCCTCAAGGTCTGTATCCCATTCCATAAATTCTTTAATCGGCATTTCTTTCTTTACATCACTGAATAGTCTATCACCATCTTTAAATTTAGGTGGTAAACCTAATGCAAAGGCCTTAAAATCATTATCCATTGCGGCCTTTCTCATCTTAGATGCAGACATACCAGCTACACCTTCGGCATCTGGGTCTCTTTCCCCTGCACTCTTAACTTTAATCGTTTTAAAATCATAAAGTCCGTGTGTAGATTGCACACCATTATATTTTTGTAGTAGTTTCTTAAACTCATTAACTCTATCTGATCCCACAACCATTGTAAGATGTCTATAACCCTCATTGTGGAGTTTCACAGCCACATCTAAGGCAGTCTTATAATTTCCACCACTTTGAATTTTAGATTTATGTTTAGGAAACATACGTTTCATCCACTTAACTTTCTGTTCATACTGAAGTGGATTTTTCTTAGCGTCTTGTGACTTACTAGCATATACACGATACTCTCTAGTGGCTGCTTTCTTTGTAGCATCCATAAGTTTCTCATGCCCGATGGTGGGTGGGTTAAATCTACCAAAGGTAAATGTTATATCATCACCCTTGGCCTCAACTAGTTTTAAATTTGGTTTCATTACTCTACTTCCTTTATGATCTTATTAGCTATAGCTTCGGGTGTTCCACCTTCAGCCTTTATACTATAAAATTCTTTTTTACCCTTGTAATAATCTACCACTGGTCCTGTCTCACGTTCATATACTTTTAATCTATTCTTCACAATTTCTGGTGTATCATCTGCACGGCCACGGGAGGTTAATCTCCGTATAACTTCTTTCTCACTTACCTCTAAGTACACTACTCTATTTATTTCGATGTTAGAGTCTTGCATTTCTTTGAGCTGTTCTAGGTTGCGAGGGAAACCATCAAGTATATAACCATTGGGTGCCTTTGCAATCTCCTGTTTAATAATTTTGACCACCACATCTAACGGTGCAAACTCACCTTTAGCTAACAGTGCCTTCACCTCTGGATCATCTGACTTTCTCAGCATATCACCAGGATAGATATGTGGTATGTCAAAATGTTTGGATATAAATTCTGAATAGGTAGACTTGCCTGAACCAGGACCACCTAGAAGCATCAACTTGATGGCTTCAGCTTCATGTAGATATGTTTTTAAACTTCTCATTTCCAGTTATCATTAGCCTGAAAGTTAGCACGACTGAATTCCATTCTGTCTACTAGTTTCAATGCCTTACCTATGTGATCAATGGCCACGAACCCTTCGGGTGCAGTTACTTTAAAACCATTAGGTGTCTTTAGAAAGGTGCCAATATTTTTAGCCTTATCTAATTTTCTAATTACTATTGTCTTAGCAGTTTGTAATGTAATGTAAGTAGCAATAACAAAATAAATTGACTCATAATTTGCCTTTAATTCTTTCATACTTGCATCTCTTAGCATCTTCCATTTCTTTTTAGCAGTATCTGCTTTAAGAGATTTAATTTTATCATTTAATACCTTATCATAGTATTGTTGAAAACTACCTAATACTTTTTGTGTATCTTTTATTTGTTCTCCGCCTCTTATATAAGAATTCAAAAATATTTTAAGCCTTGTGCTCAGTGTAAAAGGATCTTTATCCTGTTTCATTACTCTTAGATAAGATGAGGCTTTCTTTAATGATCCGCCTGCCATATTTAATAGACGTTGAAACTTTGCAGCTTCAGCCGCAGTAAATGTCACATTACCAGATGTATCTTTAAATGTAGCATCTGTTGACCAGACTGCCCGTGTATTATTTAATCTCTTAGCGTTGGCTCCAAACTTAGCTTTCAAATCTGCCATAGTTTTGCCGGTGTATGTTGTATGCCATACCACACCAATCTTGGATCTTTTAATCTTGTCTGCTAGTATACTGTTATCTGGTATTGCATAGGTAATAGTGTTAGGTGTAAACACTAACATACTTTCGTCATCCATCGTTTCTTTACTCAAATCTTCAGTAGTATATAACAAATCACCCTGCCATATACCAGGAATTCCTAGAGCTGGAAAAGTCTTGAGGGCTACAATAAGTTTATATGCCAGACCACCAGTACCATGATTCTTTTTAATATCTGCCACCGTGTAATTAATCTTGGGTGTCTTATTGAAGATGTGTTTACCACCAACAAAGAACTTGCCGTTCTCAGGATTCGTACCAGCAAAAATTGCAGGCTTACCATCCCATTTGACTGTTACATTCATCTTACGTTTGACATTACCCTGTAACATATCAGACAGGGAAGATAGAAAGTTAATGGCGTTCTGACCACCGGCCATACCACTATTCAGAATATCATCCTCAAGATGCTCAAGGTGGGTATTTTTATCTTCGGTTAGGAATGTAGATAGTTTTTTCATCGTTCTATTATTATACCATATCTGGATAGTGTTGTCAACATCTGCATTATAATATTCTTATATAGTTATATTTTAGTATAGTTTACCAAAAGGACCGAATTCTGACCCAAAAACAGCTCCTTTTTTCTGAGCAAAGTAATATAAATCTTCAAAAAATTCATCTACCCCTTTTCTTTTTTTATTCTTTTCTATCTTAGTTAAAAGATAAGCAAATTCCATGATCTGCATAGCCGATGATTCAGTTTTTTCTATATCATCACCCCCACCAGCTATCACCAAATCTTCTGGGAATGTATTAATGTCCCACGAACTAGGTATATTAAATAGAGTAGAATTACTAACAGTTTTTACTACACCTTTCCAATAATTATATTGTATATCTCCTGAGGCCTTTGGTCGTCTAGTGGACATCTCTTGCCAGGTAGGTAAAGAATCTATATTGATACCTTCAGCTTGAAATCTTTTTAACATTAAATCTTTAGGAACCTTACCCAACATGGCTGTAGCTGCTCCAGCTGGTTTAAATTCATAAGTATTATTACCTACCCCTGTTGTATTACTTCCTGTTCTCATAGTAGCTACAACCTTTTTATTATTTTCAACTGAAATTTCATTAGTAGTTTTTTCAAATTTACCTGTATCACCATCAAAAGGTAAATCTAATTTAAATTTTCCCAATGTTATCTTGGGCAAATTCTTTAATGTAGATTCTAAATTCACTAACTCATAATGTAGTCCGCCAGGCTTACCACTACTTTTCTTTAAAGATATTCCTGTCACTATAGAATCTTTAAAAGCATATCTCAATACGTCATTTAATTCTTTAATAGTACCTGATGTTTTTAATTCTTCTCTAACTTTATTAAATTTTGTTCCTTTTTGAACTAACCAAACATCAGCTGGGTTCCAACTATCCTTCTGAGATATTTTACCAAACAATGGCCACGAACTTGAGTTAGCCGGACCACCAATAATAATTTCTACAATATAATCCATAAAACTATCATAATCAAACACATCAAATTTATTATTAGGTAACTTTGTTACATCTCTTACTTCATTATATTGTAGTTCAAAATGCTTTAACCAATCTTTCCTAGAAGAATGGTCAATGTCGGCATATATTTTTTTTAATTCTTTCATCATCAGACCTTTAGGTCCATGAAATCCTATCTTCGCATAATCAGGTCCTTTTTTCTGTAACAACTCTTGAAAGATTCTTAATGTAACTTTTTCTTGTTGAGCTGTAGTAGGACTCTTAGCACTACCTACACCCGATGGAGTTTTCCCAGTACTATCTAATTTATATTTAAAACCTTCTTTGTTTTGTAGGGTGATAGCTTTACCTATACCAGAACTTTTAATAATAGTCCAATTCTTTTTTGTTTTAGTTAATTGTTTTCTTATTATCTCCAAATTAGCTGGTGACATTTTTATAACATATTGAGCACCACCAACCGCTAATGGTTTTGTCTCTCCCCACACCCAATCTAAATCTGCACCAGAATCTTTAAATAAATTTATTAGGTCTGCGTTTGCACCTTTATCTTGAATCTGTTTGAGTGATAGAGAAAAGGCCATCAGATTCTAATTCTTATATCACGATCAGCATTAGTATGGGTAATCATTTCAAAACCTAAAATATTAGACAGAGCTTCTAGTCCCTCTTGTGCAGCTTCTTTAATTTTTTGAACGACCACCCTAAACATACTGATAAAACTTCTCCACAAGGACTTAGCTTTCTCTACAAATTTAGACGTTAATTCTTTTACCTTATCCCAAAATGCAAACTCATCTAAGAGTCCTTCATTTAACTGTTGCCTATACTGATAGACTTCACTATAATGTTCATTGGCTTGTTCTTTTTGTTTCTCCACTACTTCTTTCACCCCTAAACGTATATTTTGATAAGCGTTATACCCTAAATGTTTTGTAGTGGAAGATGATTTCCAATTAACTTGTACATCTATTTGATCGGTATACGTTTTAATAATAGGTGAACGAACTCCCTTACCTAAAGAATGAACTTTAATTTTAAAATTCTGTACCCCACTCGGAGAAGGTTTCCAACACAACATATAGTTAGCAGTTTGTACAGAATTCTTACCAAATTTATAACGGCCACTTGCTGCTTCATATACAAAAGCTAATTTAAAATCCTCACTCTTATTAAAAGTATCTTTTAAAATTTTTAAGGCTTCAGTAGCATTATCTTGCCACTTTCCTTCCATATTTTTTAAGAATGTTTTATTAACATCACTTACTACAGTAGATTGTAATGCTGCCTTCTCAGGATTATCAGCTATATCTAGTATACTTTTAATAGGTTTCTTTGGCATATCTTTCTTTGTAGTCTCACCCTTACTATACTTGACTTCCCATGCAGCTAATTCTGTTTCATAGTCTTTCTTTACTCTAGTTGCATACTGAAAAATAGTTTCACCAGCATTACCTCTAGATTTTAATATTTTTAAATGTTCAACTGAAGCATAATACCCTACTGTAGTTTGCTGTTCTAACTTATCTAGCGAACCTAAAATATCACCCATTGCCCTTGCGGTCAATTTGGGGTCCATAATAGATGCGGCGGTAGTAGTAGCCTTAGCCTCACCCTTTTTAGCGCTCATCAATTGAGCACCATTTGCATTTTTTACAGAGCAGTTTTTACCACCTACAACGATGTCTGTTTTAGATGTATTGTTTACACCACCCCATCGTTTCCACTCTGCCGTAAGAGTTCCACCCTTTTGGGTTTGAAATGTTCCATCCCCACCCACTTTATCTACAATTTTCTTCCCAAAAGATAATAGATTTTTAATCTGTTCCTCTTTGGATCCCTTGTCCCAATATTTTTTAGTTGTCCTAAAATCTTTAGCATGAGCTTTCATACCAGCAGCTAAGGAGGCAACTTTTGCTTTTTTAGTTTTTTGAAAGGCTGCTTGATATGCAACCCCTAATACTGTTTCTAATGCAGTAGAAACTTCTGTTGATTCTTCAACAAGATATTCTTTAAATGATTCCATGCTAATATTTCCTATTTTATACTAACTTCTTTCCATTTACTGTAGAAAGCATATTAGCTGGACTTCTATACTTGCTTACTCCAGGTGGATTTTCATCTCCAATAAGACTTAAATTTTTTAAGTACCATATAAATTGACTGACTGCTTTGGAAAGTAATTCTTGTTTCATCTCACCCCGAAACCGTAATTTAAATCCCATATCTTCACCATGAGCAAGAACTGTTTGTTCTGCCGCAACATGAATGTCATTCATAGAAGCTAATTTTTTGTTGGAGAAATTTCTAGCAAAAGGTTCAAATGCAATCCACTCACCATCATCATTAAATTTATCTTCCCAATAAAATTTTTCTGACCAATCGTTTATTGCTTTCTTCTGAGCTCTTTTCTTTACCCATCGTCTTGCCTTTGCTGTTGTTGGTGCCTTATCGACCACGATTTCCCATTGTCGATATTCTTTAAAAGTTTTCACGCTAATATTTATATCAGTCTACATCTTGAAATCTTTGAACTTATCCTCTGCCTCTGTATTTTGTATGTCTTGGCCTGTGTCTACTAAATCGTTTTGTGCAGACTGTGATACATCATACAGTTTCATCTTAGCTCGTTCTACCCCTATAATGAATCTTTTATTAGTCGTAGGATCATTATAACGATTCTTTAATTGTTTCACCAACATCTGATTCAACCCCTCTAACTCCTCAGTTGAGATCAATGCAAACATCAAGTCTGCTGTGGCTGGCAAACCAAACGATTCAGATGTATCTTCAAGTCCTATATCTGTTGATGTGAACCCTTGCCGTGTGGTCTGTGTTGCAGATACAAATGGAACATTCAACTCAACAGCTAGCCCTCTCATCTCCTCTGCAATACCTTTGATGTATGTGTATGAGTTTACATTACTACCATATCTAAATCTCTGAGATGCACAAATATTTAAATAATCAACAAAGATAATATGAGGCTTAAAAGATTTCTTCAACATCAACTCATTGTGCAATGCACGAAAATGGCCACAGTGAGCAGACGCTGTGGGATATTCTTTAATGATAAGTTTACCCTGCGTTTTCTTTTGTATCTTTTGTATTCTACTTTCAAACATACGTCTAGGTAGATCATGTAAATCTGTAAGAGATATGTTCATCAAGTTTGCATCTATACGTTCTGCAATCTTTTTCTCAGCCATCTCTAATGTAATATACAATACATTCTTACCCTGCATCAAAGTTGATGCCGCAACATGACACATGAATAATGATTTACCCACACCTGTACCAGCTAGACATACATTCAAAGTCTTGTTTGGTAACCCACCTTTAGTAATCTTATTAAAGAAATCTAAATCAAACGGAATCTTTTCCTCTACCTCATGGTAATAATCATATCGCTCATCATAATGTTCCATATAATCATGGCCAATATGAGTATCAAAAGATACTGACAATGCATCAGTTAATATTTGAGGTAAGGCATCCGGACTTTGATCTTTAGACTTACCATCTATGATATGAATACCACTAAGGATAGCATTATAGATAGCTCTATCCTGACACCACTTCTCGGTCTCATTTACTAACCACTCTAACTGTTCGTCAGAAATTCTCGCATCAAGATTATCTACATACTCTTGTGTAAGTTTATATTGTTCTTCATTTAAAGTGGCTTTCTGTAAGTCTAACTTTACTACTTCCTGATCAGGGCTGGATTTATATCTCTCTACATAAGCCGCTATTGTTCTGAATATAACTTTCTCAGTATGATCTTGGAAATATTCTTCCTTAATGTATGGTATTACCTTTCTAGTATAATCTGGACTATAAAGTAAATTCGTCAGAATCGTCTGTTCTAAATTTAATTTGCTCATGTTCTAAACTTTCTTCAATAATGTTTATTAAAATATCTCCGATGGCCTGCTCGAACTCACCGGTGCTTAAATCTTCATCTGTTGGATTATACAACACATCACAGTCAAATGTCAAGGGTATTTCCGCAGCTTCAGCTGGCTTAATTACATTACCCTCCTCATCATAGACAGGAAAAGCTACATTTTCATATTGCCATACTATACCGGAATATTTACCTTCATTAATTCTATAGGCTTGTTGCTCTGTATCTCTATGTGTAACGTAATGATAACTGGGTGGTTTAGGCATAATGACAATACGAATGTATAAGATATTTCTTCCCCGACTCTGGTTTCAAACCGGCATGATACCAAGGCCACATGGGAGGAAACATTAACAGACGTCCTCGTTTAGGGTTTACAGTTAAAGGTATATAAGTACCTTCCTTATTTAAATTTACAAACTTAGTTTCTCCACCTTCATCTACATCATTAACATAGATAAAAAAGGCTAGAAATCTTCGTGCTGTATTGTGATCTAATACGTCAACGTGCGGATCAAATCTATCAATATCATTATTAAGATATCGTTTCATTCTGATAGCTTCATAACCATATTCTTCTGGCCATTGTTTATCTTTAATATTACAATCCATTTTATAACGCACAATGTAGTCTTGAAATAACTCCAACATACCCTGCTGAACTGACTCCCACTCTTTAAATTTAACCAATTGTAATTGTTTAAACGATATTCTTTCTTCTTCATCTTTCTCATAGACTTCTTCAAAATGTTCTTCAAACTTCTCAAACTTCTCTATCAATTTCTGACATGATTCTTCATCTATCACATCATCATAAACTCTTATTAAATTATCCATAACAAAACTTTTCTTTAGCGAATGTGTCTAACTGCTGCATTACTTCTTCGGTATAATATTTCTCAGGATCATTATTGATAGTCTTACCAAATGTCTTTGTGCCATCAGGTAACTCTATACGGGTTGATACTGATTTAAAAACATCGGCTTCTACTGCTAACTCTAAAAGACCATAATATCTGTCTAAACCCCTTGTGTAAGACAGCCTAACGTCTACCATTTGATTTTCTTTTGTAAGTCTAGATTTGTATGTCTTACAATGAATGATGTTGCCTACGACTTCTGTACCGTCTTTATCTTTCTTCTTTGATAGATAGATGATTGTTGATGCAGCATACTTGAGTCCTGAACCACCACCCATCTCTTTTGTTGGAAACATTGAACCAATAACATCATAGGTGTGGTTAGTTAGAATCAAAGGCACACCAAGTTTACCTAACTTCAAAGTCAATACACGAAAGGTAGCCTTAACTATTTGAGACCGTGTCATGTCTCTAGTTTCTTTACCAGCTTCTGTATCTTCAATCTCTTTTGTGGTAGACAACATACCTAGACTATCAAGACACAACAATAATGGTTTCGGGTCGTCATCATTTTCATAAGCTTCTAATACTGCTAAAGATTGATAACGAAATTCTTGTACAGTGGTAACAGGTAAGATCACCATTCGAGATGAATCTATACCACGTTCTTCAATCATATCTTTGGTGATAGCCGACTCACTCTCAAAGAATACTACATTCGCTTCCGGGTTCGTTTCGAGGAAGGCCCGAACGACTCCAAGAACAAAGAACGTCTTGCCAGTCGCTGATTCACCAGCGATGGCAGTAATTTTATTTTGAGGTAGCCCACCATATATAGAACCGGAACACAAAGCATTGAAAATATAACTACCAGTATCCACATAACCAGACACATCGGCAGTAGCAAGCCCATCACTAACAATCGTCCCATATTCATTTCCTGTTTCCTTAATTACATTTTTCAAGAAGTTTGACATCTTCCTTTTCTCCTTCACTTGAACTCATTATATACCATTCTATTCCTCTCTCCTCAAGCATTTTTTTAATTTCATCCTTCATGGAGAGGGGAACACTAATTGTTTTATATTTTTTATTTTTATATACAGCTAAGAGCATATTTCATCTAGTAACACACAGTTAGCCCATAAGGTTGCTATGATTGGGATGCCTATGACAAGTGCTATCATCAGCAATGCCCATATTATTTCACCTTTCCCCATACCATCCTTATCTTTCACCCAAACAGTCCTTCTAGTGTTGCTCTCCTCTTATGTCGAAATAAATCAAACACTTTATTCTTACCAAAGCACCACACGTTTTCTATATAAAGTTTATTCATAAACTCCACAAGTTCTTCTTTGGTTTTAAATTTATTCTTACCCTGCGGCCGTTGCATGATTCGCATACCAATCTGCCCAAGGAAGTTAGGCTGTAAGCTATCAACGAGCTCATCACATGAACGATATCGTTTCCCTTTAATTTTAGGATCCATAATGTTAGTCATTAGAAATCCATTCTCACTTAAAGAGTTAAAACTATTTAGTGCTACTGGAAGATAGAACTCATCTCGCCATCGTTCATACTCATTAAACTTTGACCATGACTGATCTTCTTCAAACTCTCCACCTTTATTATACATCTCTGTAGAAAAATAAGGAGGTGATGTAAACGCACAGTCTACATTCTCTATACTATCCCACGGTAAATCTTCTGCACCACATCTGTATATTTGTGTAGTCTTACCTGGAGCTAATTTATCATACTCACTAATCATTTGAGAATACACATCAAACGTATATGGATTAGGATCACACCCAATATAATGTGTTGCGTTTGATGCATAGAAACCAGCAAGTCTATCACCCCAACCCATAGACGTATCAAGTACAGTCTTGGCATCTGTCATGTTATAGATTGTCTTGGCTACGATAGGCTTGAACTGTGTTGCAATGTATGTACCTAAACGTAGGACTTCCATCACACTCTTTTCGCTTAAATCTTTAGTACTATTTACCCCTCTCCACAGGCCACCTATAGATGACCATATCTGTTTGGCAGTCCCTTGTTCCCAGACTTGTGCTGGTGCCATATAACTATATGCCCCACAGGCTAAACGCAAATGATTCATAAAGTAATCACTACATAAATTATAAGTTGATGGTGTATCAATCAGGCCTTGACCACAAGTTTGAAACTCATACTTATAGTCATCATACTTTTCTATGACTTCATTATCCAACTGTTCCATCGGTGTGATAAAATTTGAGTAATCTGCCTTCTGAAGTTTGCGAAAGGTATCCACCATATCACTGTATTCCATCTTACGAAAAGGAAACGATGGTCGTTCATTCGCCACATACTCCGCTATAGTCCATCTAAATTCTTCCTTACCATACTTATCAGTACAGTGTCGGAACTCACCCTCATTCAAATAAAAATAATGGCTAGCCAAATAATCATATAGCTCTTGTATCATGCGAACAAATGCTCCAATGTGGTTTGTGTTCCATAACTTCTATCTATGTTCCATCCAATCTGTTGTAATATAAAAGACAACGGCTCAACGAAACTCTTATCAAACATTATATCATAGTTTATCATATTATGCAAGTCAAATTCTTTAGGTAATCTTGTCATAAATGAAATAACATTAGACTGATATGGATTAGGAGTTCTTATCTCAAGAAATTTTATCTTATCCCCTTCTTGTATAAGGGGATACTTATTTGTTAATTTATTTTTCTTCAGAAGATAGTTATACACCAACGCACCCTTAACGTGCATCGGAGTTCCTTTAATGAATATACTAGACGAACTGGAAAACTTTTGTAGATTATTACACGATCTTGGATAAGCAATAGCTTCAACATTTAAGTCCATAAAGTTTTCACGGAACGATTGAATGAAAGTGTTTAATGTTTTCTCATCTTCATTGATGATAACTTTTAATGCCGACCTGATCATCTCACGACATGGTGCTGGTGTTGAAGATTTTACTGCCTCTATACCCATCACTTTAATCTGAGGCTCAGCATATCTCACACCTTCACTGTCATGGACGTTTAAGATATATCTTTTCTTAGCAGTCCAGATACCCTTATCAGCAATGACTTCTCTCGCCATCTCCATCTTCTGTTCATATGCATTTACATACTCAGCCAACTCCTCATAACACTTGGTGATGTATGGTTCTAGTTTCTCTGATGCTACCTTATCTAAAAAGTCAACAGGGTTCTTGGGGTTCACTTTAGATACCAACTCATCAAACCTAACATAAATCGAATCGGTATCGGAGGCTATAATATAATCTACCTCTGTAGTTTCTAAAAGTTTATTCAGATACTCATTTACTTTATTTTCAATCCATCTAATACTCAACTGGCCTGATGTGGTAATAGCTGTTGCAATTCTTTTATCATAATAACGAAAATACTGATTACCAATGGCACCATATGCACTGTTGAGAGCAATCTTTCTAGCCATCTGAATGTTATTATATTTGGAAATCTCATTTTGATATCGGTTATCTTTTGTATCTTCAAATTTTTGTTTGGCTTCTAATGACCACTTCTTAAATTTCACTCGATCATCATACATAGTTTCCATCATGTTCGGAAGAAATCCTTGTACATCAGTTCTAAACCTAGCTCCATTTGGTGTAACAGCATGGTCATCATCAGGTATAACTACCTCTTTAGATAACATCTTATCTACTGTAACCTCACCATTACCCTCAGGCGATACAGTTTCTGGTGAAACATTATACTGCATAATCAAATGTGGATACAAACTATTCAAGTCAAATGACATGACCCAATTGTGTAAGCCAGTCTGTGGGTCTTTAACATATGCACCCTCATACTTTTCATCTTTCTTAGACGGACTCTTTCTAGGGATAACTATATTTTTATCTTTGAGAAAATTGTATATTAATATATCCCATACTCGTATAGGTGAATATACATCAACTAAATTTACCTTTGCCTCATAAGCTAGAGTCATACACAACTCAATAAGTTTCATCTTATCTTCTAACCTATCAACTAACTCTACGTCTTGAATATTATAATCAACAAATGATTTATAATCATTCGTATACCACTCACGGAAAGTTTCATATGGGTTTGGATCTTTCTTCTCGCCCAGCTCTACCTCGGCTATATAATCTAACCGATATGATTCTCTATTCACATAGGTAAACTTTCTATAGAGATCAAGATAATCTAAGACAGACACACCCAACAAATTATATTTTTGCTGATCTTTACCATACTGTCCGTGTTTCACTGTATCATCTTTAACAATGCCCCACGGTGATAATTTCTTGAGCTCCTTCTCACCCAACAATCTTGTAATACGATTGCAAATATATGGTATATCAAAAAACTGGACGTTCCATCCAGTGATAACATCTGGCTGTGTCTTAGTCCAGAAGTGTACAAACTTTCTGATTAAATCAAGCTCATTATCACACTCAATATATCTTACCTTATCATTTTCATAAGGCCCGATGCCCCATACAATGATGGCTTTATTACTATGATTCTTGACAGTAATACACAATAGTTTTTCTTCAGCCTTTTGTGCATCTGGAAAACCATTCTCACTTTCCACCTCTATATCAAGAGTGATAATCAATAGCTTATTCATCTCCCAACTAATAAAATCAGGATACTTATCACCGATATAAACGTATTGATAATTGTCTAGGCCATGAACAACACCAGGAGTATCCTGGTGCATATTCAAAAAGTTTCTAGCATCCTTTATGGACTTAAACTTAACAGGCTCTACATCAGCACCGGCTAAAGTTTTCCATTTGCTCTTCCTTTGAGAAGAAACATACAAGGTAGGTTCAAAATGAACTTTACGATTTACCCGCTTACCATTATCAAATTCACGAACTAAAAGTTGATTGCCGTGTTGAATTACATTAATATAAAAATCGCTCATAGTAATAATTATAACACATTTTATCCTTTAAGTAAAGTCTTTGTATCAACTTTAACATCAGGCACTACTATGCCTGAACCGAATATCTGATTATAATTATTAGCTATATCTTGAACAACGTCGGACATTACGACCAACCAATCTCTAGGAATTTCAAAATCTGATTGTTTACTAAAAGGCATCCAGGGAGCTAGTCCCATTTGCACTTGATTGTGGGCCCCATGACTAACAGGCATTAACATAGCAGGATCGCTAATATAAATATACTCCGCACTCTCTTTAATAACATCACATATGATATCTTCACCAGACTTCAATCTCAACAATTTCAAATTCATAATCTACTCCACTTGTTTTTTACCAATATTATATTTTGTCTCCAAAATCCAATCATCCTTTTCTCGAAAGGACAAAACTTTTATTTGTGATAGTGGAGCTCTCTCCGTACTATTACCAATAATTTCTATTAGATCCCAATCTTCCAACAACCCTGCAATCGTATTTCTCCGCTCTAAATCATTAACTGATATGTTGGTTGGCTTACCATCTAGTGCAAACAACTCTTTAAAATGTACTATGAAATAACGACCTTGTTTGTGTAGGATGTGGCATGATTGGTATAACTTTCTCTCTTTACGAGAAGCAACTCCAATGCGGGAGAGGGTTTCACGAACTTTAAGAAAGTCATCTGCTTCTTTAAGTGTCACCTCTAGCATCAAGTCACCGGTCCACTGTAACTCCTCCATGTTTTCCACCTCGATTTATTATTCTTTTTATATATTCAATTTGTGCATCATCTAGTATGTCAAGGGCTTGTTTTGCTTTTTCATTACTATAGCCATAATATTCTTTAACATACTCAAGATTTTTAATCTTATTAGACCTTAACCACTTACTAAACCTCTTTTTAGGTCTTATACTATTTAGAAAAAACTGAAACTGTAGGCGCTTATCAAGGTGGTGTAAGCGATTCATCTCATTTGCAAATACAATACACTCAGGAAATGCAGACAAAGCCTTATTAACAATGAATGCTGGGTACTTCTTTTCCCAAAAGACATCTTCATCTGCCATCAAATCTTCTTTCTTATGATTGATTGCGTTTAAATAATCTTTTAATTCATACATAATAACTATACGATGCCTTCACATCTTGAGGAACATACTCAAAGTCTTCCTTCTTCTTTCCTTTCACAGCTGATATACTTTCTCTAAAGATAGCCAGCTGTCCATAATACAATAACGATCCTATATCCTGTAGTGTATAGTTCTCAGGCTTCTCAAACTCTTGTCTCTTAATAATCCAACCAGCATCAACTCTACTATCAATAAAATGACTAGTCACTGCTACTCGTAAGTTATTATACATGATCCAATGAGCCGTGTCAAGCCCTCTACAGTCTGGAATACCACCCGGATGAAAATTTATTATACCCAAACTAAACTTATCTATGACTTCCTTCTTGAGTATTCTTGCACCAGATATCAAACCAAGCTTAGGTTTCTGTTGATCTAGAAAATGCAAACACTCCTCAGAATTATGACCCATTCTATAATAAGGTATACTCATCTTCCAGCATAACTCTCTAGTGTCATGTATACCAATAGTCGGAACATCAGAATGATATTGTTGTTCTGGCACCTTTATTAATTGTTTAGGTGCTCCAATGACAACATCTAATTTGAAGTTATAATAATTCAGATAAAAAATAAAGTCTTGTGTTTTCCTATGGGGAAAATCATATGCAAATAAAATCATCGCCAATGCACCTTCACCCAATCTTCAGTTAATTCATGTGGCTTTGGTTTCCCATGAAAATAAACAATACTAGAGTTATCCAAGAGCAAACGTCTAGCTTCTATCTGAGAATGATATTCTAAACTTATCAACTCACTACCTACGTGGGCTTTATAACTTAATATACGTCCTGGAAAGAATGTATCTATTCTAGGACTTGCACTATAAAGTTTTCTTAAAAGCACCATCTCTGAAGAAGCCATAGAACCATCTGCAAAAATTAATTTACATTCTCTCAATACTTCTTCTTCATTGTCTAACCAATAGTTCCAAATCTCATCACAAAATGCGGGAGTAACTAAAGTCAGTGCATTACATATTTCATCTGGATGAAATGGGTCTTGACATACAGCTGCCTTGCGTAACATAGCATAATCTTCATTACCATCCCAATTAAAAATATCATCTAAAGGTCCTGTAATGATAGTATCCAATCCCATCGTTACTCTCCTACCTTTACAAATATCTGGACGATACCATTCCATGAGGCTCATCCATCCGTACTGGTCTACTGATCTTGAAAATCTTACTTGCTTTATAGGCTCTACAAAATCATAATTCTTTTCTGTCAAACAAACAAAATCAAATTTTCCTGTATAGTTTCTAGCTATACCTCGATATAATTTATCAACCCACTCTGAGGTATAAATGCCTACTGAATGTGGAACCCCTGTTTGTCTACCATCAAATAACGCTACAACAATAGTTATATCTGGCTCATAAGCGTCACGTTTTTTCCATCCCTGTGTGGTACTCATAATTATCACTCCCTTGATTCTCCCTATACAAAGTTGCTCCGTTCTTTGTATGGAAGTTATATGCCATCTGTGTCTTAGGTGACAGAGTAACATATCTTTTCTGCCATGGCCTAGTTTCTAACATGAAGTTCAACAGGTCTAACACAAGTGTTTTTCCAGCTCCACGTTGACGGCTCCAAACCGTATAAAATACTACATAATCTAACCCTACCATCGTAGTCAAATGGTTTATCATACTAGGAACTCCTTTACAGTATGATACACAAACTATCGCCCCACCATTAGTAAACACTTCTCTGCCCGCTGTAAATCTAAACTCTCTATCTAATTCAGGTCTAACAGGATCTTCTTGCCAGGGAAGGTTAAGTGGCCATGGGTCTCCGTAATAGACCTGTTTTACTTTCATTTTTTATTACCTTTTTTGTATAACAAGAAGCTTCTTGTATAGTCCAGCCCACGCCATCATGCTCTAATTCTAATAAATTTTCTTCTATCCACCTCAAGTCTTTTAAATCTTCGTCAGACAAAGATAAAATTCTTCTACCATCTTCTTTTATATAAATGCTCACACTAATGAAGTTCTTACAATAGCCATATCATAAGCTTCCTTGTCTATTTCACATCCAAAATATTGTCTGTTTAATTCTTTAGCACATTGCAACACTTGGCTAGAACCCGCAAAAGGATCAACTACTAAATCATTCTCTTTAGTCAATGTATTTATAACTAATTTACAAAAGGCTTCATGCCAAATATAATAAGTAAATTTACTCTTTTGTGTTTTATACACCAAGATATGTTTTAACCATTCACCCTTTCTTTCAATAGTGCCTGAAACAGAAAACACACATAGATGTTGGTAAGGGAAAATAAACTGGCTCTTATTGTCTATACTATTCTTTACTATAATTTTATAATCTTTAAGAATCCAACCCAAAGACTCCATATGTTTAATAATAAATGTATGTTTAGCATATACTCGAGCATCTATTTTTCTATCTGATTGACACATAACAATAAAGCCTTTGTCCTTTACTATACGATCAAACTCACCCATAGCCTTACTCAAAAAATCTTGATATACTCCTACATCATCTGTACCTATATCATATAAATCTGGAGGGCTAGTAAATACTAAATCTACAGACTTATCTGGTAGTGTCGGTAACACATTAAAACAATCATCATTAACAAACCATTTCATTAGCCGCCCTCTATAGGTGGCATAATAACTACTTCATCACCTTCCGCTATTGGTTGAAACCATGCATCAGAATACATCGTACCATTAATGGCCACGTTACTATTATCCCAACCATAATTAGGAAAACTATTATCTAAAGCTTTAAGTAACTGCTTGATATTAGTTGGCCCATATAACTCAACTTCTCTTTTGCCTGTTAAGGTGGCAAATTCACCTGTTAGTTTCACTATCATTTCTTAAATATAAAAATAGGCTCCTTCTTAGGGACCCCATTCTGTGATGACAAAAATAAATACCATGTATCTATCTGTTTAAATCCACCCTCTAAAGCCAAACGTATAGTTTCGGTTTCAAAATTCTTTATACGTTTTGTATCTGCTACATTCATTGCCAAAATGCCACCAGGCTTTAAACCATGATAACAATTCTTTATGGTATCAAATAGAAAACCATTCAACCATTCTTCTCTAGTGGGATATTTTATATATGACTGAGTATCCTCATCAGAATATTTTTCCCAATCATAATAGGGTGGTGAGGTAAAACACAAATCAATACTGTTATGATCAGGCCGAAAAATCTCACTACCAACTTTATGTAATTCTATAGTTCTATTTTTACTTCCCCAATCTTCTTTTATCTCTTGTAGACCATCAAATGTTTTACCACACGGATCAGTACCAATATAATTTACATCAGCTGCCATAGAACCAAAAAGACGGCCACCGTAACCACAACTCATGTCCCATGTTACACCGGCTTTACCCCCCACTAAGGGAGACTCCTTATCCAAAAACTTATCGTACATCGTAGCGGCCGCTGTCGGTCTATAATTAGATACAATCTGTGTATTAGAATACCTACGCAGCAAAGAACGAATAGATGTAATAGGCACACTATGATATTCTTTTTTATTCCAAAAAGTGCCTTCTAGAATTTTTCTTATGCCTTTCTTAAAAGCTTCTTCATCTTCCCACACACTTCGTGGGGTTCTCATCCACCCACACTTTACATCCCAACTGTGAGGCATATAACTCCACGCTAAAGATAACCCATGTGGTGATTGATGTACTAAATTATCTTTGGGTTTGAAAATTGTAGACCTATCAAACCTAACAAGTTTATTAAACTCATGTTGTCGCCACTTATGGTCTGTGGGATAATATGGAAAGCCTTTTAGTTTCCATTCATCATAAACTATATTGACAACTTCATCTGTTATTTGAATCGACATTCAGACATTATCTCTGTCAAACAAGCCAACAAATTTATTTCTTGATCTGCAACAAAGGCAGACTTATACTGATAGTCACCCAATATAATAACTGCGTTAGGTATAGACTCTGGTTTCATATACTCATACAATTTTTCATATACTTTACGAAACACTTTTACTGGATCATTATCTATATTATCAACAACCCATTTACGAACTTTACCAAACTCTTTCTTCTTTAAGAATGACATCAACTCTGTTAGATTAACTTCAGCTAGATTTACTAGAATACCAGAATCAATTGTCCCACTAACACTGTATCGTTGCAACTCATTCAACACTCTCCTCCAATCTGGAAAGTGTTTCATAATCAACTCTGCAATAACTTTATCATCAAAGCCAATCTGTTCCTCTTTAAGAATACTCTCAGCCCTACCCATAAATTCATGGGCTAATTGATTCTTATTACCATTAATCTTAAACTCAATGACTGAACATCGAGAATGTAATGGCTCTATGATTCTATTCTTAAAGTTACAGGTGAAAATAAACCGACAGTTCTTATGGAATTCTTCTATGAACCCACGCAACGCCGGCTGTGTTGATTGAGGATTTAAATAATCAGCCTCATCAAGAATGACTACCTTTGTACCACCCTGCAATGATACAGTAGATGCAAACTGTTTTATCTTTGTTCTTAAAACATCTATACCAGATTCTTCACTACCATTTATAATAATATAATCAGAATGTAATTCTTCACATAGAGCCCTAGCTACTGTAGTCTTACCTACACCCGAACCACCAGCTAAAAGAAGATTTGGAATCTCCTTCTGTACGACAAATTCTATAAATGTTTTCTTGATTGATTCAGGAAGAATACAATCAGTTATCTTTTGAGGTCGATATTTCTCTACCCATAGAAAAGTTTGATTCGTCATAATATTCATTTACCCCACACCAAGGACAGAACCATTTACGATGATTCGCCCCCATAAAGTTTTCCATTGCAATACTCCACCACCCACTACAAGACTTACAAGTAAAATGATAGAGTATTTCTATACTATTAGCCACTAGTAGCTTCTAATGCAATCCAATACTGAATAGCTTTAGTCTTATGAGTCCAATGGCTGACATTCTTATCTGAAGCAACAGACAAATCATAATCACCGGCCATCATTTTCAAGTTATCAATTTTGAAATGAAAGTTTGCTGGAAAATCAATCGGACCCAACTCTACTTTATACTCATGTGAAGTTGTATTTTTCAAATCAGTGGCTACCAATACACCAACATTATCTTCATTACGAATAACAACATCGGGCAGTTGTAAAACAGCACACGCCTTAGTAACGTCACTCAACGTAGACTCGTTGATGCTAAATGTACAATCAGTTTCGGGTGGATTAAACCCTTCTGGAATTGTCACTAGAATAGATGAGTCTGAAAAGAAATACTTAACCCTTGACTTACCATTCTTAACTTGAACAAAACTTTCATCAAAAACTAGATCAGCATCCTTCGACAAGCTCATCACACCTAAGAACTCATTAAGATCATAGATACCAAACTGACGATCAAAAGATTCCTCTATCTTGGCCTGACCTATAATGTTCTTCATTGTTGACATTGTATATAAAGTATCTCCTTCCTTCACCAGAATATTCTGGTTGATGTTAGAAAAATTCTTTAGTACACCAACTGTATTTTCACTTAACTTCATCTTCACTCTCCGTATCATGTATATGTAACATGATTATTCCATAATGTAAAATTTTCATAAGGTCGGCCCGGTTCTTGCCACCCTTACGCCCATATCGTTGGGCATACTTTAATATATTACCCATACAAAATCCTTCACCGTGTCCGCAATCTTCTATGAATTGTGTGGACTGATACTTATTCTTAGCATAATGCTGAGTGTAAGTACCGTCCACATAATTCTTGAGATCACTTATGACTTTATCTTCACTAAATGCATAACTAATTGCCATAATATATTATCTCATACTATAAGTTAAAAGTCAAGCTTATTTACTGGGATCCTTTAATCCAGCATTACTCATCATGTCCTCTGCAATATGGTGCATTAATGTATCACCATTGCGTTTCTTAAGAACCCGAGCTTGAATCAGGACGTTACACGCAGTAACAATACGTCTTGCAATTAAAATTGCTTGATTAACTCCAGCTGTGTTTAAACAAAGCTCTTTGGTAGTAACCGTACCCAAATATTCCTTTAAATAGCAGGAAAGAGCATAGTCCTTATCTCCTTCACCAAGTTCTCTCTCTTTGAGAAAATAAACAGCAGCTAGTCCGCTAATTAAACTACCTTGAAGGGGTTGACCACTATCATTCCACTTAGGAAAATTTGTATCATTTTGAATTTGTTGATAGAGTCTAATTGCTTTGATTACGTTACTTACACCATATACACTATGGGCATTGATTAGTTTACTAAGGCCATGAACTTCAGGTCCCTCAGGGTTACCAATCTTTTGAAGATGTACTCCCATATCCCTTATCTTATCTTCTGTTGCTAATGATGTGGGGTCTCCATAAGAAATGCCAGCCCTAAGTTGTGACAGTTGGTTCACATTATTGCGCCTTTTATTAATCACCTCAAAAAACTTTGCCTCTGCGGCTACACATTGTTCAATGGTATAATAAGAAGGATGAACATGAACCTGACAAGGCACTCTAGTTTTTCCACCCTTTTTGGTATACAAAATTCCTAGGATGGATTCATGTTGACCATCACCAACCGTATGTTTTCCATTAGGTCTCTTAAAAACAATAACGGGACGAAACAGTTTTGGGTCAAATTTTTTCGCAGAATTAATAAATGGTAGATCAATTAATCGCTGATAGTCCACATCTGTGTAAAGCTTTTCCAATCGTAAATATGTTATCTCTATAAATTCACTTTCATCAAAATCTTGTGCGGTAGGACGTACTCCTAATTCTGCAGCAAGTGTGGTTAGGGGGGTGAGGGATTCATCCTCATTATACAGCTTTCTTTCTTTTCTAATAATGCCATTCGGCGCTACTAGTGATTGTACATTAGACATAATTATGTCTCCTTAAGTTGTGTGGAACATCCACGATTAACGTTGCTTTACCACGTTTAAGGTAATACACAACGTACAGTTATTTATTATACACTATTTTTCATTCATTGTCAAGGGAAAATCGGTCTGCCATAGAAACTAAATTTTCAAATCTCTCTTTTGATTTTTCAAAATAATCTTTATCTATTTCACAACCCGTAAATTTTCTACCAGCTTTGGCTGCCGCTATCATTGTTGAACCAGAACCACTAAAACAATCTAATACTGTATCACCTGTATTAGTATAGGCTTTAATAATTCTTTCTAAGACATCTAGATTCTTTGTAGTAGGGTGCCAACCACAATGCTCTTTTGATGCAGTATGATTTTGATATTTCCATACGTTAGTGTAGTCCCATACATTGGTCGGGATGGTTCCTTTTGGAAATTCTATTACAGGGTCGATATGTTCTTTTCGATAGTTTTTTATTTGCTCTTTACTGGGTTCTTCACCATGTTCTTTTTTAAACTTGTTTTTATATTCTTCAAGTAACTTCTTTCCCTTATTCATATCAGAAGTAATTTTTCGCTCTACACGCACATCATCAGCATTGAAAATAAAGTCTTTCCCCTTACTGTAACACCAAGCAAGTTCACTCTTTCTGGCAAAATTAGATTTAGTTCTACCACCCCAATTATAATGCCAAATGATTTCTGTCTGTGACTCCAAAGAATCAATCTTATTGAGTATGTTTAGTTTGTAGTTCAAAAAAGTATCAGTCTTAAGAGTGCCCCATACAACCAACATTCTATTGTCTTTGAGTACTCTAGTACATTCTTTAGTCCATTGCTCACACCATCCTAGATATCCAAATTCAGTAGGCCATTGGTTATCCCACTCATTATCTACTATTCCAAAATAAGGTGGGTCTACCAATACCAAATCTACTGATTTTGAATCTAGTGTCTTAAGGTACTCTAAACAATCTTTATTTTCTAATATCATTTTTATAAACTACCTCACCTTCACGAGCTCCACCATTTTCATAGTGTACTGAAACACTATTACCATTTGTAGACTTATATTTTTGACCATTTTCTTCCTTAATAGCTCGTTTCATCAAACCATCATCAGAAGTTATATAATCGGTATCAACCTGTGTGATTGCTACTGGCGTGCCACGAAAAAATACACCGTGGAAATGTTCAATATCGTTATATGAATTTATAGTTTCTCTAGTTTGCTTTCCGAAATCAGATCCAGTTCCACCGGCCGCATTATATGTCATAGAACCAGACATAGTAGCAGTTCCATCAACTACTGCTTCAAAAAATCTATCTACTTGATACTCTTTCAATTCCGTTGTTTTATATTCACGGGGCATACCAGATTTATTATTCCGGGCATCAGCACCCCTGACTTCTCCGGTAGAGTTAGCAAAAACTGTATCACCAAGTTCATATCCCATCATAACTTCTTTAGTCTTGGCTTTTTCTGAGATGTTATCAAACCCAAGTTTTCTACCCCAGGCGAGTTTTTCCTGTTCGTGATATTTGACCATCTCCATTGCGTGACGGGTTTCACTTTCTGACAAATTATTCATCTTCAAATTCTCATAATAAAAAGTAGAGGGTGCCCCGAAGGACACCCCACAAAAAGATTAATTATATAATCTTTACTAGTCGAGGTTTTTTCTCCTCGGGTACAACGTGCTCAAGATGAATCAGGAGCATTCCGTTCTCCATCTTGGCCTCATTGACAACG
>VTLG01005629.1_pt1 | contig 30355 bp, 46 predicted proteins | sample 4694571 | NCBI WGS metagenome assembly VTLG01 (sample SAMN12604809, study PRJNA352737) | marine metagenome | biome: ENVO:00000447; feature: ENVO:00000209|ENVO:00000569|ENVO:01000036; material: ENVO:00002151; isolation source: viral sequences binned using virsorter ...
ATACTCTATGCTGTTACTTACACACTCGCAAACAAAGATGATGCGATGATGTCTGATCAAAACTTAAACAGCTTGTACGATGTGCTTGATATGTTTAAGATACAAGAGGATAAGCGATATGGATTATATAGCGGAACTCATGAGGGAATTTGATAGGGCAAGGATAGAAAGTATGAGCAATAGAATTTTAGAATTAGAAGCACATTTAGAAATTTTAGAAAATCAATTAGAATTATATTATGCAGAGCAAAATTACGCAAATAGAACCTAAGGGTACTTATACAAACGCATCAGGTACTTTCAATAAGTATCAGGTGTATCTCGCAAATGGCAACAACTATCAGTTCTTAGCCAAAGGCGAATTCAAAAAGCAGGTAGGCGAAACTATCGACTTTGAGATTACGAATGAGCAATACAACACAGCAAAGCTCATCTACAAACCCATACCAAGTGCAAACAGAGAACATATTATTGTTCGCCAAAGTATGGTAAAAGCTGCTGCGGACTTTCACGCATCAAGACCGAACGCAGATATTCAGACAGTTATTCATGATGCGCAACTATTAATAAACTTTGTGAACAATGGGTAGTATTATTGGAACAGTAAAGAGAGTAGGTCAAACTACTACAAAAGGTAGTTATCAATTTAGAGAACTTGTATTAAACACTAAAGAGCAATATCCACAGATATTAAGCGTCATCTTTTCAAATGACAAATGCACGAATTTAGATATATACAAAGAGGGCGATCATGTAGAGGTTCAGTATAACCTTAGAGGTCGTGAGTGGACTAATCCACAAGGCGAGGTCAAAGTGTTTAATACAATACAAGCATGGAAAATCCATAAACAAGCAGAGGGTGTCGAAGCTAAGGAACACGCACCTGACAGAGCAGATTTACCATTTTAACCATAGGGGGCTAACCACCCCCTTTTTTTATTTAACTTTACCAAATGCTAATAAACTTTGAGAAACATCTTAAAAAACTTAATGATATACGAGCAGGAAAAGTAAACGAGGGTTTACGATTAGGGGTTGATAGATTAGACAATCACTTTCGTTTTGTGCATGGCAATCTCAACTTTATTTTAGGACACGCAAACACAGGAAAAACACACTTAGTATTTTATTTGATGTTTCTGTACTCACTAAAGCACAATGTAAGATGGCTTGTATTTAGTAGTGAGAACGAACCTTATTCGCTTATTCGTAAGCTTATAGAGTTTGCAGAGGGCAAACCAATAAACCAAATAGAGAAAGAGGACTTTAAAAAGCAATATGATTGGGTATTTAATCATTTTAAGTTTGTAGATACTGAGAAAGCGTACACATACAAAGACCTTTTAGAACTTGCAACTGCTGTAAAGAAAGCGTGGGATTATCAAGGGTTTTTGATTGATCCCTTAAACAGTTTAAAAAAAGACATACCTAAGAACTCAAACAGTTATGAGTACGGCTACGAAAGTCTTACCGATATACGAATCTTCTGCAAACAGCATAACATTACTACGTGGATATGTGTACACGCTGTTACCGAAGCACTAAGAAAAAGACACCCACAAGGGCATTACTACGCAGGTCAACCGATACCACCTATGGCTTCTGATAGTGAACTCGGTGGGCAATCTATTAACCGAGCTGATGATTTCCTTGTTATACACAGATACATTTACCATGAAACGGATTGGATATACTCAAACTTATATTCAGCTAAAGTTAAGAATCAGGAATTGGGCTATAAGCCCACACCAATAGACGACCCTGTAAAGTTTAGAAGTATCTTAAACAATGTAGGGTTTGAAATAGATGGAAAAAATTTAGTAACTTACAATACCAAAGAACAAACAGGTTTACCATTTTGAAAACCACACTTGAGAAGATTGCAGAGAAACACGATGATTGGGTTAGGATAGTGTTATCCTTTGGGTGCAAAGAATCTATCGCTGAGGATATAGTCCAAGAGATGTACATTCGCATCCATACTTACATTACAAAGGGTGTAGATATATCGTTTAGAGTAAAAGATAAGGATGATATAAACCATATTTATATCTACCGAACTCTAAGAGCTTTGTATATAGACCTGCACCGTAAAGAGAAAAATATAATAAAAACCAACATTGATAACCTTGCTGACTATTTAGATGAGCAGGGCGAATCAAAAGAGATAGATGTTTGTGGTGTTATGAAGCAAATGGATAATTTGCTCGACAAAACCTTTTGGTATGATCGTACTGTGTTTGAGATAATTAGCAATGGTATGCCTATTGCAGAGTTGGCACGTAAGACAAACATATCTTACTATTCTTTGTACTTTACATACAAAAGAGTTAAGAATTTAATTAAAAATAATATAGAATGGGATTAGGGGATTTAGTATTTTACTTCACAAAATACACAGGGATACGTTATATATATAAGAAGATTTTTCCCAATTGTGGTTGTGATGAACGCAGAGATAAGTGGAACAATATAAAGTTTTAGGATGCCAAAAGGTAAGATGACCAAAGAGCAAAGAGATAGGTGGAAGCCCTACGCTAAGATTACAAGTGGTAGCATGACCGAGAAGCATTACAAACTTATTTGCGAATTACACGCAGACCTATACGCACATAAATACCATGAAATATGTACCTGTTCGCCTAAGCGTTTAAAAGAATGGATATATCAAATAAACAAGATATATGACACACAGGTATAAGCAACCTTTAAACGATGCTCTGTATCGTAAACTAAACAAAGATAAAAGTGTCAATCATTTTTTTCAGACTAAGTATGTAGGTAAGTGTATGAAGCTAATCAGCGACTTTCACAAATACAACGAAAGCAAAACGCACAAGGATTGGGAATACTCATATAAGTGTACAGTAGGATTTAAGCAACTATCCTATGTAAGTCAACGTATTCACTTAAAAAATAGATGGATACCATTAGAGGAAGTAAAGCAATATGTTTTCTATCGTGTGATAGGTCAGACGTGGAACGGATATCAACAAGAGCTTAGCATTATAGATGAACTCAAAGAAGAGTTTACCAATATAGATATAGTCAAAACAGACTTTGAAAAAGACCACACCTATTGCATAGATGCTGAGATTGTAAAAGATGATTACATTATCTTAGGTGTTCAGATAAAACCTATCTCATACAAGATGATGAACACAGCTTACCAAAACAAAGCAAAAGAAAACCACAAAGAAAAGAACGAGAACTATGCTCGTATGTTTGCCCCCTACGTTTATGTTTACTACGATGATAACGGAATTGTAGATAAGCAGGAAACAATAAACAAGATAAATACAATAATGCACTTAAACATATAGATATGCCATTACCAACACCAAATAAAGGAGAGGACAGAAAGGACTTTATGGCTCGTTGTATGGGGAATCCTACAATGATCAAAGAGTATCCTAACACAGATCAAAGACTTGCTGTGTGTGCTGTTCAGTACAGAAAGAAATAAAAAAAAGTAATTAAATTTTGTTAATAACTAAAAAGTTTATATATTAGCATCATAATAACATTAAAATTAATTCAATGAAAAAAGATGTAATATACTGTCCACGAAGCAATAAATACTTTTTTGACGATGGGATAGTACGAACTTGGGAAAAGGTTGTTTTACACAATGTTTCACTTAAAGAAGCAAAACAAAAATATCCTGAGGTAATAACTTAATACATAGGGGCGAAAGCCCCTTTTACTAAAATTAAAACAAACATAGGTCTAAAAAGGATAATCAAGTGGTTATAATACGAAGTAGCTATTAGCCCACCTATGTTTTTAACATTAAAACAATTATATGAGAAAATTATTAAACTACTTAAATAGCATTGAGGGTACAATGTATATGGCATTGATGGCTCTATGCTTTTGGATTGCGATTTTAGATATCTTATTATTAACCTATATACTAAGAGCATGGTTTTTAAAATAACACCCACAGGATTATACATCGTCAACAAAGGCGAAACGATAGAAGTAATGACTCAGACAGAGTTTAACTTATACTACACTCAGAATGTGTGGTGGTCAAAAGCTAAAAAGCTATTAGGGCTATGAAGTTAGACTACGCACAGATAGGACTTACAGGAATTATTATATGCTTGATATGGATTTTGGTCAGTTACAATATATGATTGACTCTGCTGAGATTTTAGAAACGATCAGCAAGTGGCAAGATAAGTCAGACAATGAGGAACTACAAAAGGTATCAGAAGCAACCTTAAGACTTGTGTTCTATATTAATCAATTAGAGTTAGAACGATACAGCTTTAAGCGTATCTTACGAGATGAACGTCAATCTGTTCAAAGACTTGTAGAACGAGCAAGACGAGCAGAGAAAGAGTTAGAGAATTTAAAAGAGAATAAATATGGAATATAGCGATTGGTTAAAGTATAATGAAGAACCTGAGTACACTTGCCCTATGTGTGGCACAGAGGTTAGAAGATTAGCAGAGTATTGTAGTGGAACTTGTTTTGAAGCAGACCAAAGATGAGCGAGATAACACTACTAAACGGGGAACGCTTTAAGAAAGACACCCTCATAGATTTACTAAAGGATGACGAGTTTTATTATGGGTATATGGCTAAGGCAGCTCTAAGCTCATCATCAATCAAGATGCTATACCAAAGCCCAAAGAAGTATAAGTTTGTTACAGACTATGGTTCGCCTGATAGTCAAGCCCTGCGTGATGGGTGGTTGTTTCATACTGCAATCTTAGAACCTGATGTATTTAACGATCAGATATTTGTGGATGTGCAAAGCAAGAACACAAAGAAGTACAAAGAAGCACTATCAGAGCATGGTAAAGTTTTCACGATAAAAGAGAAACGAGATGCAGAGCGATTAGCTGATGCGTTCCTAAGAAACGAACAGGCATTAAGACTATTAGACAATAGCGAGTTTGAAGTTCCTGCCTGTGGTGTGATAGGTGGCTATCCATTTAGAGGTAAAGCAGACGTATTAGGTAAAAACAAAATCATTGATCTAAAGACTACAACTGATATAAAGGGCTTCCCCTACTCAGCTCGTAAGTATGGATACGATATACAGGTATATATTTATTGTGAATTATTTAACGTACCTTACACAGAGTTTAAGTTTGGCGTAATGGATAAGGGAACTCTTGACATAGCGATATACGATGTATCAGAAGAGTTCTACAATGAGGGTAAAAGAAAAACACACGAAGCCATAGAAGTTTTTGAAACCTTTTTTATACATGGTGCAGACTTAGACAATTATTGTTTAACAGGTACATTATGACAGAAGCACTTAAAATAGCAAAACGAATAAATAAGCTATCAGACGTAAACGTCTTTGAAAACAGCAGGTCATCTAAGGTAGTAGAGGTTAGGTCTTTACTTAACAAGATACTATATGACTTTAAAAACATGACCTTAGCACAGATACGAGATTTTTACAGAAACACAGGTAAACATATGGATCATGCAACAGTTTTGCACTCATTAAATAACTTTAACATGTATAGACACTACAATCCAAAGCTCAATGAGTATTTTGATGAGATGATTAAGGATTACGAGCTATCGACCAAATACGAAAAACAAAAAGCAATAGAACACAAAATAAAATACTTGTCTGACGAGAACTTAGAGGAAGCACACGCCTTGGTAAGCAAATTATTTACTCAAGAGCTGATAGGATGATAACAAATAACTTTATATGCCTTGACGATGAATTTACTTACTCACGTTGCGTGTATCAATGTAGCGACTGTCAGTTATACGAAAAACAATTAGATGAAACGAAGATAAAAATAAAAAACGATGAAACATAAATTGACACAAGAACAAAGAATAAAACAACTTGAAGATATAGCAGAAGATTTGTTATATAGAACATCTGACTTGTCTAAAAGAGTTACCCACTTACAACTTATAGAACATAGTAGAAACAAGGGTACACAAAATTCAGAATAAATACGTTATATACTTGAATAATCAAGTTTTTTCAAGATGCACGGAGGGGCAAGACAAGGCGCAGGTAGAAAACCTAAAGCAGACGAAGCTAAATTAGTAGAACGCTTAGATGCGATCATAGATAGTAACGAAGCATTATCACAATTAGGTAAGCTCGTAGCAAAAGGCGATATGAGAGCGATACAATTATATCTCAGCTATCGTTATGGTAAGCCAAAAGAAAGTATGGATATCAACTCATCTGAGGGGCTGAATATAAATTTTAAGGACTTAATCAAGTTTGTCGATTAACATACATAAGAAATACCTACCAATATCCACAGACGAAAGTAGATACTTTGTTGTTACAGGTGGTAGGGGTTCAGGTAAGTCTTTCTCAATAAATGCTTTGCTTGTTCTGCTTACCTATGAGCGTGGGCATACAATCCTATTTACACGATACACACTTACCTCTGCTCGTATCTCTATTATACCTGAGTTTATAGAGAAGTTAGAACTGATGGATTGTATAGGCGATTTCCACGTTACCAAAGACGAGATAATAAACAAACACTCAAATAGCAAGATAATCTTTAGGGGTATCAAGACAAGCTCAGGCGATCAGACAGCAAACCTTAAATCACTTACAGGTATTACCACATGGGTAGTAGATGAAGCAGAGGAACTAACAGACGAGCAGAAGTTTGACACGATTGATCTGTCAGTAAGACAGCAAGGCAAACAAAACAGAGTAATCCTAATACTCAACCCCACAACCAAAGAGCATTTTGTTTATACACGATTCTTTGAGGATAAAGGTGTGCAAGAGGGTAGCAATACACGAAAGGATAATACCACCTACATACACACTACTTACTTAGATAACATTGACAACCTATCTAAAAGCTACATAGAGCAGATAGAGGAAATGCAAAAGCGCAGACCTGAAAAGTACAAACAGCAAATGCTTGGCTCTTGGATGAGTAAAGCTGAGGGCGTGATATTTGATAATTGGACTATTGGGGAATTTAAAAAGAAAGGTGTTAGTGTGTTTGGTCAAGACTATGGATTTGCATCTGACGAAAGTTCTCTTGTGGAAACAAACATCGATACAGATAAGAAAATAATCTATTTAAGGGAATGTTTTTACCTGCCTCGACTGACAACCTCACAGATAGCACAACTCAATCTTAAACACGCTAAGGATGGGCTTATTGTAGGCGATAGTGCAGAGCCACGACTAATAAGCGAGATACGAGCCAAAGGTTGTAATATAAAGCCATCAATCAAAGGACAGGGTAGTGTTACCTATGGCATCTCATTATTGCAAGACTACGATCTTGTGGTAAGCCCTGATAGCACAAACCTTATCAAAGAGCTGAATAATTACAGGTGGTTAGAGCGCAAATCAAACACGCCTGTTGATGCTTACAACCATTTAATTGACGCAATTCGCTATTCTGTGGGCTATCAATTACAGAACCCCAACAGAGGTAAATATGCAATTAGGTAAAAAAAATTAAAAAAAAAGTTATTAAAATTTGTGGATAACAAAAAAAGGTGTATATTTGTATTAACAAATGAGTATAACACCTCAACGCTCTTTAAAATAAAACGACTTAAAAGCAGACTAAAACATCTTGCACTTATTGTTTAAGAGATAAGTTTAGGTTTGAGGAATAAGTAAATTAGCTAATATCAGTTTAGTTTGAGGAATCCTCTGATAAATGTACCCCTAACGCAATAAGAAAAACATAGGATTAATTACCCTATTGTAGCAAGATGAAATGTTGATGGTTTGGGTGTGCCATCTACCAAAATGCTATAAGCACCCAAGCTACAACCCCCTTTATTGGGGGTTTTTTTATATCCTAAAATTATTTTTTTTTACGTTATATAGATATGAAGTTTGATATACAGATTCCTGATTCACTTAATGAAATAACTTTAGAACAATATCAAAAGTATCTTAAAATACAAGACAACAACGAGGACGAGAAGTTTTTAGCTGTTAAGATGATTGAGATATTTTGTGGGATTCGTGGCGATCACGTCCTACTGATGAGAGCTACTGACATTAACAGCATAGTGCAGATATTGACTGAGATGCTAAACAACACCCCCAAGCTGCAAACTATCTTCAAGATGAAAGGTAGGCAGTATGGGTTTATACCTAAGTTAGATGATATGAGCTTTGGCGAATACATAGACTTAGATACGTTTATAGGCGATTGGCAAAATATGCACAGAGCTATGAATGTATTATACAGACCTATTGTAAATCAATATGGGGATAGGTACAATATAGAAGAGTATAGTGTAGATAATGCTGAAAAGATGAAAGATATGCCTATGGGTGCAGTCTTAGGATCAATTGTTTTTTTTTACAATTTAGGGATGGACTTGTCGAAAGCTATGCTGAACTATTTGGGGAACGAGGAGATGAACTTAGCGCTGCATCTAATTTCGGACGAAAATGGGGGTGGTATCAATCACTTTACGCACTCGCTCAGGGGGATATTGGACGATTTGAAGATATCACTAAATTAAATGCTCATCAATGTTTATATGCCCTAAGTTTTATGAAAGACAAAGCAGAGTTAGAAGCAAGACAAATAAAAAGTAAATTCAATGGCTAATCAAGGTGCAAGAGGTTTCTACCAAATAACCAACACAATCAAAGATCAACTACTCGCTGATGATAACATCAATACAGTTACCACAGGCGATATTACAGACATTGACCTAAACAAGCAAACCATCTTTCCACTTGCGCACATTGTAATTAATAACGTAACATTGGAAGAGCAAGTGCTTAGATTCAGTATGAGTATCCTTACAATGGATATTGTTGATCAAAGCAAGGATGCAGTTGTAGATGTATTTAGGGATAACGATAACGAGCAAGACGTACTCAACACACAACTTGCTGTTATCAATAAAGTAATTCAGGTGCTTAGGATAGGGACGTTGTACACATCAAAGTATCAGTTAGATGGCGACCCAAGCTGTGAACCCTTTTACGATAGGTTTGAGAACTCTGTTGCAGGTTGGGCTACAACCTTTGACGTACTTATAGAAAACGATATAAACGTATGCAGCTAAAAGAAACACAGACAGCTTTGAGGGCTTTCGGTAAGTATGTAGTGCAACAGGCACGAACAAACCTAACTAAAGGCAGAAAGAATGTATCTAAAGAGTTGTACGATTCTCTTGGGTTTACATTAGAGGAAGTAAGCGCAGGTTTTAGATTGTTCTTTGAAATGGAAGATTATGGCATGTTCCAAGATCGTGGCGTAAAGGGTGTACGTGGTGGTAAGTCTTTAAGCAACTTTAGTTACAAGCAATCCTCTAATCTCGTTGGGTTAGAAAGTGCCACAGGCACGTTTGGTAAGTGGGCATCTGCAAAGCGCATACAGTTTAGAGATAAAAAGGGCAGATTTTTAAGCTACAAACAAACAGGATTTGCACTTGCTACGATCGTCAAGAATTACGGAATCAAACCATCACTTTTTTTCACTAAGCCCTTTGAGAAAGCATTTACGAACCTACCAAAAGAATTACAAGAGCAATTTGCTAAAGACTTAGAAAACTTAATATAATGGCTACAAAGATAAACGTAAGAAGCCCTTTTTACCTAAAGGTATCACAAGCAAACATAGCAACAGCTACACTCAACTTATATATCTATACAGGTACGTTTGTAGCAAACGCATCAGTAGCCAACCCCAAGTACACGATCACAAAGGATGTGCTTACATCAGGGTTTATTGTGTTTGAGGTGGCAGAGCTTATTCGAGATTATCTCGAAATAGAATTTGATGGTACATATAGTAGTCAAGTTGTTTGGGTCAATGCAGTAATATCAACAACTGTATCAAGTGGATCTGCGAGTGCTACAGTATCGCCTGACAACACAAATGGTTTTGTAGCTTTTGATGGCTATGGCTACTTCCATGAGGGTACAAACCCTGAGCTATCCAAAGGTGCTTTAATATCAAACAATACTATATTTAGATTAAACGATAGCAACGTAAGAATCCCTGTCTATACAGGCGACACAACAAGCGTAGCATTTTTCTATCAAGGCGAAGAGAAACGAACACAAGCAATAAGCACCTCAACAAACACTAACGCACAAATAGATTACGTTACAGTAAGTGGTCAAGATAACAACGACAGCTACGAGGAAAGAGTTGTAGCTGATGGTGGTACGCTTGAAACGTCAAGGTGCTTAACAGATTTTCTAAGGCAGTTAGATGTTGGTCTTGTGGATGAAGTTTATGTAGCATCCTCAACAGGCACAGAGATTATCAAAATACTAAGCACAGAGGAATGTAAATACGAACCCTACAAAGTTACGTTTGTCAATAAGTATGGTGCTTTACAGGACTTAATGTTTTTTAAGAAATCAGTAGAATCAACCAACGTAACATCTGAGCAGTTTAAGGCATCTATATTTGACCAAAGCACCCTTAGCTACAAAACACATCAACACCAACAACAGGCGTTCTTAGCACAGGGCAAAGATAGAATCACAATGAACACAGGATACGTTAATGATGACCATAACTCTGTAATCGAAGAGCTGTTGCTTAGTGAGCAGGTTTACTACACAGAGATTACAGAAACAGCAGAGGTTGTGATACCTGTAATACCTTTGACAAAATCTGTAACATATAAAACAAGTGTTAATGATAGACTTGCAAATTACACAGTAGATTTTGAACATGCTTTTGATAAGATAAACAATATAAGATAGTGCAGAGCATACAGCTATTTATCGAGGGGCAAAGAGTAGATATGTTTAAGGATGAAAGCGTATCTATCACTCAGTCTATCCAAAATGTTAAGGATATTGCTAAGGTGTTCACAGAGTTTACTAAAACTTTTACACTACCTGCATCAAAAGCAAACAACAAGATATTTAAGCATTACTATAACTTCGATATCACAAATGGATTTGATGCAAGGGTAAAAAAAAGCGCTACACTTGAACTAAACAACTTGCCATTTAAAAAAGGCAAGATCAAATTAGAAGGTGTAGATTTAAAGAATCGCAGACCAAAATCTTACCGAATAACTTTCTTTGGTAATACTGTAACACTTAAAGATTTGTTAGGGGATGATAAACTTAACCAACTTACAGCACTAAATACTTACAGCGAAAACTTTGGGGCTACTGACATTGAGAGAGCTTTAAAACGTAATTCGTCAACTTATCAAACAGGCACAGTTGATTCAATTAGTAGTGCTAACATTATAGACAATAGTGGCTTTGGTACTGTTAGTGCGGGGGATTTAGTTGTAAACACCACAACAAATCAAACCACTTTTATAGTAAGTTTCCCTACATCAAACACAGTTGTTCTTAATGAGCAGATATTTACAGGTGGTCAAACGTATGAAATATCAAATCACGTTTTAGTTCCACTCATAACCCACACAAAAAGACTTACATACGATAGTGGGGTAAACATACAAGGCGATGGAAATTTATTTTATCAAGCAGGAACAGATGTTACCTATCATCATGGAGTTGCTTGGAACGAATTAAAATACGCTATTAGACTACAAAAAATTATAGAAGCAATACAGACTGAGTATGGCATAACTTTCTCGACCGATTTCTTTACTCAAACAAATACTGCTTTTTTCAATCTATATATGTGGCTGCACAGAAAAAAAGGTGTTGTTACAAGTGGCGGTCAAGTTGCAAGTTTTACAAAAGTAATTGATGGGTGGTCAACAGCAACAGGCGATACAGCAGATATGATAAACTCGTCAACTATAAAAATTACAAATGACAATTTTATTGACGATTTTAGATTGACCCTTACACGATCTGATACCACACCCTTTGACTTGACTTTATTTAAAAACGGCAGTTCAATACATACAATCACAAATCAAACAGGCACAAGCATTTCATTAGATATTGATTCAATAACAACTGTTAATGACGATGATGAGTTTTATGCTGTGTTAACATATCAATCAGGTACTACATTTAGTCAAATAGAGTGGTCAATCGATTTCACAACGCCAAGTGGTAGTGATGTAGATAGATTCCAAACAGGAACTTTCACAACAACAGCAGTCTTTGAATTTGCAATAACAGAACAAATACCTGAGATAAAAGTAATAGACTTTCTGACAGGTATATTTAAGATGTTTAACCTCACTACTTTTGTTGAGGATAGCGGGACTATATACGTTGACACCTTAGATAACTTTTACACAAATAAAAAGTCAACAAGCACAGCATACGATATAAGTGAATTTGTCGATGTAGATTCAACTCAGGTTAATGTAGCTTTGCCTTACAAAGAGGTGTCTTTTAGTTTTGAAGATACTGACTCATTTTTCGCTGCATCGTTTAATCAACTTCAAAACAGGGAATGGGGTAAAGCAGAAGCAACTAACATTATATCATTGCTCACAGGTGCAAATGAAACAATAGATGGTTCTGAGTATAATGTTCTTGCGCCTTTTAGTCATTTTCAGTTTGAAAGACTTGTAAATTTAAACAACGATAGCCAAACAGATATTCAATGGGGTTGGGCTGCTGATGACAACCAAGAAAGCTATATTGGTAAACCATTACTATTTTATCCTGTACACGAAAACCCAACACAGAGTATAAGTTTTATAGACAATGTAAGCTCAACAGGTAGTTATGACGATCACAAAGAAATTACAGTTGCTATATCCATGCCATCAAATAGTGTTGCTTTTGCATCAGGCACATCTACTGCAAATATAAACTTTAACAACGAGCTAAACGAGTACACTCTTGATGCTTCATTTACAGGAACTTTATTTGAAAACTATTACAAGACTTACATTACAAACATATTTAAAAATAGTAATCGTTTAACTAAAGTAAAGGCATATCTACCCCTTAGAATCCTTTTAAACTTTACACTTGCTGATAGGTTTGATATCAATGGCAAAAGATATAAGATCAACAGCATAGACACAAACTTAGCAACAGGCGAATCAAACATAGAACTATTAAACGAATTATGATACAGAATATCTTAGAGTTACTACCCTATGTAAAAGATGGCTCGGAAAACATCCGAATAGCTAAAGGACAGAACTACCTGCCTAAGAATTTCAAACAGGCATTTAAACAATTTAAAAACGATATGGAATGGCTAAAAAAATCCAAGTAGAGTTAGAAGCTAAAACCGACAAGGCGATAAAAGAGATTAAGGACGTAAAAGGCGAAATCCAAAATCTCACTAAGTCAACAGAAGATGGTTTTAAGGATGTAGGGGATGCTACTAAAGGTGTTTCTAAAGGAATTAAGGGTATTGGTAATGCTCTTAAAGCAGCAGGTATTGGTCTTGCGATCGCTGCATTTGCACAACTATCAGAGATATTTAAGCAAAATCAAAAGGTTGCAGATGTATTCAACACTACCTTTGAGGTGTTATCACTTGCTTTTAATGACTTTGTAAACTTTATCGTAAGTAACACAAGTGGTGTAGTTAATTTCTTTAAAGCAATTTTTGAGAACCCTAAACAATCTTTACTTGATTTTGCTGATGCTTTTAAAAGAAACATACAAGAAAGATTTGAGAGCTACTTAGACACTTTGGGATTTATAGCAAGTGCAGTAAAAAAAGTATTTAGTGGCGATTTTAAAGGTGCTTTAGAGGATGTTAAAAATGCAGGTAAAGAAAGTTTAGACGTACTTACAGGTGTCAACAACACTTTTGACAAAGCTACCGAAACAGTTACTAAGGTTGCAACAGCTACGTCTAACTATGTAAATGAAACTGTCAAGGCAGCAAAAGCAAATGTAGAACTCGGTAAACAAGCAGAGATAGCAAGAGTACGTCAACAAGGTGTAATAGAATCTTTTGACTTACAAGCAGAGAAACTAAGACAGGTGCGTGATGAAGAGAGGAACACTATAGAGGAACGTATTGCTGCAAACAACAAACTAAAAGAAACTCTTGACGAGCAAGAAACTGCGATGTTAGCAAATGTAGATGCATTGGTTGCTGCTGCTCAAGCAGAGTTTGATAAAAACCAAAATCAAGAAAACACTATTGCTCTTTTAGAAGCACAACAAGAAAAAGAAGCAGTATTAGCGCAGATAGCAGGTTTTAGAAGTGAACAGTTATCAAACGACCTTGCGCTTAATCGTGAGAAGTTAGAGCTTGAGCAATCCATAACTGATGCAGAAAGCGAAAGAGCAATAGAGGAAGCAAAGTTTACAGCAGAGCAAATAGAGAATGAATATGTGCGCCTACAAACCCTAAAAGATGTAAACGAACAGGAAAGACAAATAGAGGTTCAGAGATTATCTGAGAAAAGAGATGCATATAAGCAAGGTACACAAGCATTTCAAGATGCCCAAAATGAGCTTTTAGTGTTTCAATCTGAAAATGCTAATCAACAAAAGCAAATAGAGAAAGACCTTGCAGTAGCTAAACAGCAAGAGATTACAAACGCACTCGGTAATATAGCAGGTATTGTAGGGCAAAACTCTAAGTTTGGAAAAGCCATTGCGATTGTACAAGCGATTAGAGATACTTACGCAGGGGCAAACAAAGCTCTTGCTCAGGGTGGTTTGTTTGGGTTTATAGGGGCTGCTGCTGTTATAGCAGGTGGACTTGCAAATGTTAAAGCAATTACATCAACACAAGATCCTGCATCGCCAAGCTTCGCACAAGGCGGTGGTAGGGGTGCGCCAAGCGTAGCTGCACCTACTGCTGCTGCTACACCCCCTGCATTTAACATAGTAGGTGCATCAGATACGAACCAATTAGCAGAAGCGATTGGGGGTCAAGCACAACAACCTGTCAAAGCGTTTGTAGTGTCAAACGATGTAAGCACAGCACAGGAATTAGACAGAAACATTGTAGAGGGTGCTTCAATAGGATAAATACAAAAACTAAACTAAATACGTTATATAGATATGCGAATTGTAGAACTGATTTTAGACGATGAGGAAATCACAGGGATCGAAGCAATATCAGTTGTAGAGAATCCTGCTATTGAGGAAGAGTTTATCGCACTTAAAAATGAAGAGATAAAACTTGCTGAGGTGTCTGCTGAGAAGCGTATCTTGCTTGGTGCGTTACTAATACCTAACAAGCCCATATACAGGCGTAAAGGCGAAGAAGAGTATTATATATACTTTTCAAAAGATACTGTTTTAAAGGCATCGCAATTATACTTACAGAATGGCAATCAAAGCAAAGCCACATTAGAACATCAACATAGCATTAACGGATTAACACTTGTAGAGAGTTGGATAGTAGAGGACGAAACACACGACAAAAGCAGAAAGTACGGACTAAATGTACCTGTGGGAACTTGGATGGGGGCTGTAAAGGTCAACAACGAGCAGATATGGGAACAGTTTGTAAAAACAGGAAAAGTTAAGGGCTTCTCTATTGAGGGTTACTTTGCAGACAAGATGGAACGCCCTAAAGAACCTATCAATGACTTTGATGAGGATGAAGCTAAGGATATGCTTAAACACATCCGCAGGATTGTAAAAAAAGATGGCAGGTACAAAGATGGTCAAAAAGAAGAGTTTGAGTCTTACTCTGATTATCCAAGTGGCGTAAAGAATAACGCAAAGCGGGGTATTGAGCTTAACGAAAAAGTAAACAACAAATGTGCTACTGATGTAGGTAAGATACGAGCGCAACAACTTGCACAAGGCAAACCGATCTCAAAAGAAACTATAAAGCGCATGTACTCATTTTTATCAAGAGCAGAAGAGTACTACGATGAAAGCGACACTAAAGCGTGTGGCACTATCTCTTATCTACTATGGGGTGGTAAAGCAGGTAAGCGTTGGTCTGAAAGCAAGTTAAAAGAATTAGGCGAAATAGAATTAGAATCTATGGTAGTCAATAAGAACATAGCCATCATTGACGATCGTGTAGCTTTTAACACCAAAGAGAAAGCATTAGAGATAGCTAAGGACTTAGGTTGTGAGGGTTTTCATGAACACGAGTTTGAGGGGCAAACATGGTATATGCCTTGTGAGTTTCACAAAAAAGAGGATATGGCTTACCACAAATGCCCAAAGGGCTATAAGAAAAAAGATGGTAAGTGCGTTAAGATGGCTGAGGTTGGCGAACGTGGTGGTATTAGACGTTCAAAGAAAGCCCCTAAGTCAGACACGCCAAACCCAAAACCAAAAGGTAAAGGAACAGCTAAAGGCGATGCTTCCACAACAAGGGGCGCAAAGGTATCTAAGAAAGACGAAGCTACCTTAAAGAATAAATCAGACGATTTTAATAAAAGATACAAAGATAAATTAGGTTATGGCGTAAACGTAGGTATGCTCAAAGCTGTGTTTCAACGTGGATTAGGTGCATTTAACGTATCGCACAGCCCAAGAGTTAAAAGTGCTTCTCAGTGGTCTTTTGCTCGTGTCAATGCGTTTTTGTATTTAGTAAAAAATGGCAGACCACAAAACCCTAAATACACAGGGGATTATGATCTGTTACCAAAAGGACATCCAAAAAAAAATAAATAATTATGAGTATTAAGAATGTAAGTAAGATGCTGTTTAGCAATCAAGAGAAAGTAGAGTTAGCAAGAAAACCTGCATCTATTTTAAAAGAATCACAAGCAATAGATGGTCGTTTGGCAAAAAGCTCTGCTAAGATAGATAGAGCATATTTAGATTATGTAAAAGCAAGGCAAAACTTTATACAAGAGATTAATGGATATGAGCAAGATGTAGAGAAATTAATTGATGATAGTGCCGAAGTGGCTAAACAACTTATAGACTTGGGTTTAAGACCGAATGATATACCTGAGATTACAAAAGCAAATGAAAGCAATGTAAAGTTAATTAGGATAATTAATGACTACAAAAAACTCTATCCTAAAATATAATGGCTAAGAGAATAGACTACATAAAAGTATTAAAGCCAAAGGTGCGTAGGAAAGGTGTACACGCTAAAACAAAAATGAGTAGTGTCAAAGGCAGTAAGCTATATAAGAAAAAATACAGAGGTCAAGGAAAATGATTAAACGACTGAAACGATTTATCACACCATCAAGGACAAGCCCCAAATCATCAAGACGTGGGTGTTTATGTGAGGATAATACATATCACGTTAAGTGTTGTGATGGCTCATTGAGAGCGCAAGGGATAGGAAAGGTTTAATAAAAATTTAAATATAAAAACAATGAGTAAAAAAGTAATGCAAAAAATCGTTTTGATCGAGAAACAAGAGCTATCTGCTGAAAAGGTGGAACTTGCTATTGCTGATGATATACAGCGTGTAACAAATGCTTTAAATTCTCAAATATCTATTGATGAAAGAGTTTTAAAAAAAAGCGTAAAGTATTATAGTGATTTAGTAAACAACATACCTAATGCAAAACAGCAAATTAAAACAAACAGGAATGTTGTTAAAGCAACTGATGGCAAAATTAATATCGCTGAAAACACATTAAAAGAAGCTAAAAGAGCTGCTGACGATTTAGGTGTTAATCCAAAAAGTATTGACGTATATAATGAATTAGAGCAGTTGATTGATAAGGTGCAAAAAAGCCAAAAAAATGTAGATGAGATTAGCGACAGACTACAAAGATTATTTTAGAAAATACAAATTAAATTTTAAACACGTTATATAGTTATGAAAGCGACAGAAATTCTAAGTAAAATCAAAACCTATCTTGGGGAAGATACTGCTGATATTGTAGAAAATGTCGAGCAAGACCAAGAGGTTAAAGTAGAGTTAGCACAAGTGAAACTCGAAAATGGAACTGTCCTTGAAGCGGAAGCGTTTGAGTCAGGCAAAGAAGTCTTTATCCTTACAGACGATGAGAAAGTAGCTGTCCCTGTTGGCGAGTACCAAATGGAAGATGGTCAACTCCTTGTCGTTCAGGAAGAGGGTTTGATTGCTGAAATCAAAAAAGCAGAAGCCAAAGAGGAAGAGGAAGTGGAAGCATCTGAAGAGGAAGAGCTTGATAAGCACGATGAAGAGGTGGAAGCTAAGTATGCTACAAAAGAAGAGTTAGCAGAAGTGAAATCATTGGTTGAGGAAATCAAGCAGATGATTGAAAAGAAAGAGGAAATGAGCGAAGTTGAAGAGCAAGTAAAAGAGGAACTATCCGAAACACCTGCTGCCGAAGCAATCACTCATAACCCTGAGCCACAACAAAAAGTTAATCTAAAGTTTGCAAAAAACAGAAAAACAAGCACTTTGGATAAAGTAATGTCAAAAATTGTTAACAGTTAAATATAAATAAAAATGCCAAATCCAACTATTACAGGTTCAAGTTATGCAGGGGAATTTGCAGGTAAGTACATTGCTGCATCCTTGTTCTCTGCTAAAACTTTAGATGAGGGATCGATCACAATCCTACCTAACATCAAATTCAAAGCCGCTATGAAAGTAGGTGCGTTCTCAAATCTTGTACGCTCTGCTGATTGCGACTTTGATTCAACTACATCAGGTCTTACTCTAACTGAGAAAGTCTTGACACCAACTGAATTGCAAGTAAACTTACAGATTTGTAAGAAAGAATTGCACTCTGATTGGGAAGCCGCTCAAATGGGCTTTTCTGCTTTTGATGAGCTACCACCATTGTTCTCTGACTTTGTTATCGCTCGTGTAGCTGCTGAGGTAGCACAAGCTACTGAAAACTCTATTTGGGGTGGAACAGCAGGGGAAGGTAGTTTCGACGGATTCAAAACCCTTTTACAAGCAGACAGCGATGTTGTAGATATTACAGGAACATCAGTAACAGGTTCTAACGTAATTGCAGAGCTTAATAAAATTGTAGAAGCTATCCCAAGTGGTGTATATGGTTCTGACGACTTAGTGTTGTATGTTTCAACTGCATTTGCTAAAGCATACATCCAAGCACAAGCTGCTTTAGGATATCGTGAGCTTTACAACGTAGGACAAACTGAGATGAACTTTCAAGGGATTCCTATGTTTGTAACAAGTGGATTGAACACGAACAATGCAGTCGCAGCTCGTAAGTCTAACCTATTCTTTGGAACAGGATTACTTGATGACAGAAACGAGGTCAAAGTAATTGACATGGCTGATATCGATGGATCACAAAACGTAAGAATTGTGATGCGTTATACAGCAGGTGTACAGCATGGTATTGGTGGCGATATCGTTCTTTACTCGTAATTAATAATTGTCTAACTTAAAAGGGGTGGGTAAGCCGAGTGCCTACCTACCCTTTTTTATTAAAATAAAATAATATGGCATGTGCAGTAACAAACGGACGTAGTTTACCATGTAAGAGTGGTGTCGGTGGAATAAAGTTTGTCTTTATCGCCCCCTATACTACGACCACAAAAGATCTTGTTGTTGATACTGATGGCGATGTTACTTTAGATGGTTCGGTCAATTTTTTTAGATACGATGTTAAAGGCAACTCATCACTTGAAACAGCAATAAATTCAAGCAGAGAAAATGGCACTACTTTTTATGAAAGTACGTTAAACCTTACTCTGACTTTTTTAGATAAAGCTACACAAGAGCAAATCAAGCTCTTAGCGCATGGACGACCACAGGTTGTCGTTCAAGACTATAATGGCAATAACTTTTTAGTAGGTAAAGAGCATGGCGTAGAGGTTACAGGGGGTACTGTCGTAACAGGGGCAGCTATGGGCGACCTTAGCGGATTTACCCTTACAATGACAGCTCAGGAAACAGCACCACCATTTTTCTGTACTGCTGCACCTACTGATGATTCAAGTAGCCCAATTAACCCAACTCCATAATTTTTTGTATATTAGCAAAAGATATTTTTCATTAAGTTTGGTTTAGTTATAGGTAGGGGGTGTAAAAGCCCCCTTTTTTATTACACAAAATTTACAATCTATACGTTATATAAGTATGCATATATTGACTACATCGACAGGTTCTCAAAGTATTGATGTAATACCACGCAGGGCTGTATCAGGTGCTTTGTCAATGTTTGTAAGAAACGAATCAACAAACTTAGTTACTGAATATACAGCAGACCAAGATTGGGATACATATACAGCTACGTTTAGTGGTTCACAGGTAGAGTGGGATGGTAGTGGGTTTTCGTTTTCAGAGGGTTCTACGTTTTTGAGAATAATCAACAGTTACACTCTTACAGAAGATACATACTATTCTTTTGTGTTACAGGATACAGTAGGTAAGATATTCAAAGGCATGATGTTTTGTACAAATCAAACGATAGACCAAAGTACAAACTCATACTATCAGATAAACAAAAACAAATATGTATCACACTCTGCTGACAACGAGTTTATAATACTATGATAAAGTTAACTACATCAACGGATGCTCAGACCATAAAGATTATACCACGTTCTTATGCAACGAATGTGAGTTTGATATTTAGGGATGATTCTACAAACACATCTGTTACATATACATCATCTGCTACCACGAACAAAAATCACTTGGTTATTAGTCAAGCTCTTGCACTTAAAGAGGGTAGGTTTTATGATTTAACAATAAAGGAAGGTACAAGCGTTATATATAAAGACAAAGTGTTTTGCACAGATCAAACAGTTGACCAAGACACGAATAACTATTATACAGTTAATCAAGGGGAATACACGACAGAAACTACCTACGATAACGATTATATTATATTATGAGAAACGATTTAAGAATAGTAAATTTAAGTACATACACAAGCCCTGTTGTAAAAGAGGTGCGTAATCGTGAGTGGGTTGCCTATGGCGATGACAATAACTATTTTCAATATCTTATAGACAGATATAATGGTAGCCCTACTAACAACGCTATCATCAACGGGATAAGCGAGATGATTTATGGTAAAGGGTTAGATGCTACTGATAGTAACAGAAAACCTGATGAGTATGCACAGATGGTATCTTTATTTAACCATGATTGCGTACGCAAGTTAGTTTATGACTACAAACTGATGGGTCAATGTGCTTTACAAGTCATATACTCTAAGGATAGAACTAAAATTGTAAAACTTGAACACATACCTGTTGAAACACTACGAGCTGAAAAGTGCAACGACAAAGGCGAGATAGAAGCGTATTTTTATTTTAATGATTGGTCTAAGTACAAGCGCAATAGTGAACTTAAAAGAATCCCTGCTTTTGGCACATCTAAAGAGGGGTTAGAGATTATGTACATCAAACCTTATAGAGCAGGTTTTAAATACTATTCGCCTGTTGATTATCAAGGTGGCACTCAATATGCAGAGTTAGAGGAAGAGATAAGCAACTATCACTTAAATAATATCATGAATGGCTTAGCACCATCTATGCTTATAAACTTCAACAACGGAACTCCTGATCCTGAGCAAAGAGAACTAATCGAAAGACGTATATACGAAAAGTTTAGTGGCAGTAGCAACGCAGGTAAGTTTATCTTAGCTTTTAACGATAACGCTGAAACTGCTGCCGATATACAACCTATACAACTTTCTGATGCGCATAATCAATATCAATTCCTAAGCGATGAGAGCGCACGTAAGATACTTGTATCACACAGGGTAGTATCGCCTATGCTTTTAGGAATTAAAGACAATACAGGGCTTGGAAATAACGCAGACGAGCTTAAAACAGCTACCTTGCTTATGGATAACACAGTAATACGTCCATTTCAAAGATTGCTTATAGAACACTTTGAACAAATCCTTGCGTACAATAGCATCTCACTTAATTTATACTTCAAGACATTACAACCTTTAGAGTTTACTGACCTTGACAATGTTGCCGATATGGAAACACGAGAAGAGGAAACAGGAGTAAAGATGAGCAAAGATAATTCTGACTTAGATAAGTTTATTGATAACGATGTAGCAGAGGCATTAATAGACTTAGGTCAAGATGAGGAAGAGTTGTTAAAAGACTTTGATGTTATTGATGGCAGCGAAGTGGATTACGAATTAGACGATGAGCTAAACAACAAAGTCAAAGAGCTTAACGAACAAGTGCAACTCGCAAGTACAGGAAGTGCAAAACCTTATAGAGAAAGTGATCAAGATGGGAAGTCAAAACAAAAAGGTCAAGAGGACACTATATTTTTAGTTAGGTATATGTACTTCCCACAAAAGGTAAATAAAAATTCGAGGGAGTTTTGTAAAAAAATGGTTGCTGCTAAAAAAGTATATCGAAAAGAAGATATACAAGCTATGACGAATAAAGTAGTCAATGCAGGGTTTGGTAAAGGTGGTTCTGATAGCTATTCGGTTTGGTTATACAAAGGTGGTGCAAGATGCCAACACAAATGGTTCAGACGTATCTACGCTCGTAAAGAAGATTCAAAAAGTTTAGGCAAAGTGATAAGCACAACAGAAGCAAGAAGCAAAGGGTTTAAACCTGAAAAAAATGCACAAAAAACACCTGTTGCACCTAAAGATATGAAGTATAAAGGTTATACAGCAGCTTATTGGAACAAAATGGGATTTAAAAACTAAACATGGCAACAGCACTATTCATATCACGTACAGACCTTGTTAAAAACAGTATTATTGATGGTAATACTGATACAGATAAGTTTATACAATTTATCAAGATCGCACAAGAAATAGAAATACAAAACTATTTAGGTACTGATCTCTACAATAAGATTAGCGCAGATATCGTTGCAGGTTCACTTGCAGGTAATTATTTAAGTCTTGTCAATGATTATGTACAACCTATGCTTATATGGTGGGCGCAAGTTAACTACCTACCCTATGCTGCGTATCAAATTAAAAATGGTGGTGTGTTTAAGCATACATCTGAAAACGCAGAAAGCGTAAGTAAGTCTGAGGTTGATTACTTAGTAGCTAAGGCACGAGATACAGCCGAGTATTACACTCGTAGATTTATTGATTATATGAGTTTTAATGATAATCTGTTTCCTGAGTATAGAAGTAACTCAGATAGTGATGTTTACCCTGATACTGATAGCTTATTTAACGGATGGGTGCTGTAAGATATAAACCAAAAGACAAAAACATAGTTAAACTAAAAAGATTTTTGAAAAAGACTGAAACTAAAGTATGGCAAATCTTGACAACAAAAGGATAAAGGATACTTACGAGGGGCTTATCAAAACCAATGATAATAACCCTATTAGTGGTGAGGTTGTGCTTACTGATGGTGCAGGTAACAGCACAGGTGTAAGTGTATCAACTGATGGTCGTGTAGTGGCATCAGGTACAGTTTCTTTTGGTTCTTTGAAAGATACAGGCGAAAACATTACGATCACAAAGTTTGTTGATGAGTCTGATGGGATTGCAGGTAACGACAACGACACAACCATCCCAACAAGCGCAGCAGTAAAAAACTTTGTAGATAGTAATGCAGTTACAAGCGTAAATACACAAACAGGATTAGTTGTTTTAAATACTGATAATATCAATGAGGGTTCAAGCAACCTATACTATACAGAGGGTCGTGTAAGTGCAAACTCAAGTGTGGCTGCTAATACTGCAAAAAATACTTATCCCTCTGCTGATGCCACAAAGGTCGGACATATCACAGTTACCCAAGCTGTGGACTTAGATACCTTAGAATCTAACGTAGCAACAAACAATGCTAAGACAGGCATAACTGCACAACAAGCGGCTGATATTACGACAAACAATGCTAAGGTAGGTATCTCTACAAGTCAGGCAAATGCTATCACAGCTAATACAGCTAAGATAAGTTTTGATTCTACGAGTAGCTCAAAGTTATCAGGCATAGAAGCAAATGCTGATGTCACAGATGTTACAAATGTTACTACTGCTCTTAACAGTATATCAGTAAAAGAATTATCAGATATATCTACGTCAAGCCCATCAAACAATCAAGTTTTACAATTTAAAACATCAAGCAATAAGTTTGAGCCAACTACTTTAACAAGCACCGCCCCTGTAGATAGTGTAAATAGTCAGACAGGTACAGTTGTGCTTGATACAGACGATATTGCAGAGGGTAGCTCTAATCTTTATTTTACGGATGGTCGTGTGTCAGGTAATAGTGCAGTAGCTGCAAATACCGCTAAAACAGGTATTACTACATCACAAGCAAACGCAATAACTGCAAACACAGCTAAAGTCGGAATTACTACCGATCAGGCAAATGCGATTACTGCCAACACCGCAAAGAACTCTTACCCATCAGGCGATGCAACTAAGGTAGGACACTTGACTGTAACACAGGCAGTAGATTTAGACACTATGGAATCTGACATAGCTACTAACAATGCAAAAAATACATATCCAAGTGGGGATGCTACAAAGGTAGGGCATATAAGCGTAACACAAGCTGTTGATCTTGACACGATGGAAAGCAATATAGCAACCAACAATGCTAAGATTAGTTTTGATAGTACAAGCTCATCTAAACTCGCAGGTATAGAAGCAGGTGCAGACGTAACAGACACAACCAATGTAACAGCAGCAGGTGCGCTCATGGATTCTGAGGTCGATGCTGATATCAAAACATTATCACTACCTGCTAATACAACTATATCAACCTTTGCAAAAACTATCTTAGATGATGCTGATGCTTCTGCTGTACGCACAACTATTGGTGCAGGTACGTCTAACTTAGCTTTAGGTACAAGCTCGTCAACAGCTTTAGCAGGGGATACAACCACAATATCAGGAAGTCAAGCGAGTGCAATCACAGCGAACACAGCTAAAAATAGCTATCCAAGCGCAGACTCAACTAAAGTAGGGTTTATAAGTGTAACTCAGTCGGTTGATTTAGACACTTTAGAGAGCGATGTAGCGACTAACAACGCTAAAGTGGGTATAACAACTACCCAAGCTAATAATATTACAGCAAACAACGCTAAAATAAGTTTTGACAGTACCTCATCTACAAAGCTCGGCACTATTGAAGAAAACGCAGATGTTACCGATACTGCAAATGTTACAGCAGCAGGGGCATTAATGGATAGCGAAGTAGATGCAGACATAAAGACTTTAAGTTTACCTGCAAGTACAACTATCAGTACATTTGCTAAGACGTTTCTTGATGATGCAGATGCAGCAGCAGTTAGGACTACAATAGGCGCAGGAACATCAAGCACAACAGGTACAGTTACTTCGGTTACAGTTGGAACTGCTTTAGGTGTTACAAGTGGCACATCAACACCAAATATAACTTTAGATACTACAAATCTTTACAAGGTAATTGGTATTGCAACAGACCATTCAAGTAGAGTGCTATCAGATAGTGGCACATCAGAGGGCGCTACAAGTATTATGCAGAATTTTGAAACTTTAATTTTTAACTAATGAGTTTATACGATAAAGCAAGTATAGCGTTGATACCATCGGGAACTAAAGCAAGTAAGCTATATTCAGTTTTACCTGCAAATGGTAATGGCGATTTTACGCACACAAGAGGATCAACAGCGACACGATTAAACAAAGATGGACTTATAGAAAGCGTTGCTACAAACGTACCTCGTTTAGACTACCCTTTAATTGATGGCGCAGTACAGGATTGTCCTGCTTTACTTTTAGAGCCGAGTAGAACAAATAGAAATCAAGACACAGAAGCATTTAATAATTGGGGTAATGGAGGTTCGTTAGTTACAGCAAATCAAGCAATTTCGCCTGATGGTTCTTTGACGGCTGATGAGTTAACAAAAACATCATCTTTTAGTGCTATAAGTAGGTCAAATACTATGTCCACAAGTGGCATTAATGTAGTTTATAGCATTTTTGTAAAAAAAGACACAACAGATAATATCACATTAAGGTTAGCAGGTAGCTCAAATGATGTTAGAAGATTTTTTGATTTATCAAGCGAAACAAGTGGTGCAAGTGGTGGAAATCAAACAGGTTTTGTAAGTGAAAAAATAGATGAATATCCTAATGGATGGTATAGGGTATCTATTGTGTGTACGACGGACTCTACAACTTTAACTACTAATGTTTACGCAGGTCAAGCAGGAAATACAACTTTTGATGGCGAAGTGTATATATGGGGTTCTCAATTAGAAGAGGGAGATTATATTACATCTTATATACCTAATTCATCAGGAACTACAACACGCTCAGCCGATGTTTGTAATGGTTCAGGAACAAGCGCAGAGTTTAAGGACAGCGAAGGGGTTTTGTTTACTGAAGTATCTGCTTTAGCTAATAGTGGTGGATTAAGAGAAATAGCAGTATCTAATGGCTCAAACAGTCAAGCTGTACAAATAAAATATACTTCTACTAATAATAGGATAAATGGAACTATTGCCACCACATCAGGCACTATTGGAATGACGTTTGACGTTCCAAGTTTACTTGACTATCATAAAATTTGCTTAAAGTACAAAGCGAGTGATTTTGCTTTATGGGTTGATGGATTTGAAGTTAATACAAATACAACTGTAAACGACACTCCAAGTGGTTTAAATCAATTAGACTTTGACAGGGCTGATGGTGTAAATGACTTTTACGGAAAGACTAAACAATTAATGACTTTTAAAACAGCACTAACCGACAACGAACTCGAAACGCTTACAAGCTATGACAGCTTTGACGATATGGCAACAGGACAATTATATACAATAGAATAATGGCAAATACTTTTAAATTTGGTAATGGTAGTTGGGCAGTCAAAGATGGCTTAGCTTTAGCTTATAATGACGAAAGCAATAACTTTAAACCTTTGCCTTTTGACTTTACAAGGGCATCATCAGCTACAAGGGTAAATAAACAGGGGTTAATTGAAACAGTACGACCTAACAGACCTCGTATTGACTTCACAGACAACACAAGTGGGCATCTACTCTTAGAGCCGAGTAGAACTAATAAATATCCATATTCAAATCAAAAAGTATCAGGTGGGTTAGAAACTTTCGGAACAGGTACAAATTCAATAACAGTAACAAATAACTATGCAACTTCGCCTGATGGCTCACAAAACGCTATGAGAATGGTTGCGACTTGTGGAAGCACAACATCAGATAGGGCAGGTTTAAGAGATTTACTTTCCATGAGTGCTTCAAGTGCTACATTAAGTTTTTATGCCAAATCGAACACAAGCTCATCACAAACGATATCTGTACACTTTAATGGCACAAATAAACAAACGATTACACTTACTACTGAATGGCAAAGATTTACTTATACTGACACATCAGCAACATCAAATAACTCAGGTGTTGAAATAAGAGGAACAATTACAGATACAAATGTAGATGTTTTATTGTTTGGTTTTCAAATGGAACAAGCAATCTACGCAACAAGCTATATACCGACAGAGGGATCAAGTGTAACGAGGTCAGATGACTATGCTATTGACGCAGGTAATTCTGATGTATTTAGTAATACGGAACTAAGTTGGTTTTTAGATATAGAAGGTTTTGCCGAAGATGGGACAAACAGATATATTTCTATAAGTGATAATGGTGGATCGCCTTATACAAATGGATATAATGTACAATATAGAAGTGATGGTAATATAAGAGTTTTTAGAAATGGTTTAGATTTTGCTAATGCTATTTCTATTGCGAACATTGACCAAGCTGTTAGACAAAAAATAGCAATAAGATTTAAACAGGATGATATGAAGGTTTATATCAATGGAGTTTCGCAAAACATAAATGCATCTTATGTTTTTCAGTCAATGAGTGGTATTGATAGTATGAGGTTTACCCAACAAAATAGCACTACGTCAAACGCTTTTGATGGTAAGATTTACGAAATGCGAGTTTGGAACGAAGCACTAACAGATACACAACTTCAAAATTTAACAAGTTAAAAAATGGGATATTTATTTAAAAAGTACGAGTTTGACTCACAGGAACAAGCAGAAGAAAAGATTGCTGCTCTACCACACGAAACCGATCAGGATGGAAACGAATTACCATCTCATAGTCACACAATAGTAAAACTTGGTTATCTATGGGTAACAGAACCTACCTTTGATGAGGAAGGCGAAATAGAAACTGATGGGGTTGCATCTGAGATGTACTCTGTTGATGTGTTGTGGAATGGTTTAGACGAATCGCCTTATGGTTGGAAGTCTAAAGAAATATCTGTTGAAGGTAATGGTGTACACACCTTTGCAGGATGGACTTTTAATTCTTAATAAGTAAAAAATGTCAGAATTGTCGAAAAATACTAAATTCAGTATGAGCATAGAAACTATTGTATCTCTTGCAGTAGCTATCAGTACAGCAACAGCGTTTTACTTTAGCTTAAAAGCACAGATAAAAGAAGCTATGGAACTACCTGAACCTGTTATCTCACGACAAGAGTATGACCTAAAAGATAACGCAATCAGAAACGAGATTATGAATAATCGTGAGCTGATAGAAAAAAACTTTGAAAAACTTGAACTGATAGAGCAGCGTGTATATGAATTAAGATGAGAGCTTTAATTGTCTTAGCGTTTTTACTTTTTACCCCTACATCATTAGGTAAGGTAGAGAAAGCAGATATTACAGTACTACAAGTTAATTCACAATGGAACAAACAACACAATTTAAACCTTAACGGACTTATAGGGTGTGAGGTTCAATTTGCATGGCTTGAGGATCAAAGTGATAATTTTAAGAAGCAAGTACAAACAGTACCTCTTATAGTTGTTTATCACAAAAACAAACCTGTACGTCAATGGGCTGCTGATCTTAGTTTTAAATTAGATATAGATATAAACGAAATACAAGAAGTTGTAAATAAATTATAATTATGTGTGAATTTTGCGTACAATGTGGATTGTGTTAATATGAGATATTTTAATTACACAGAGTTTGACAGCCCTGATGAAGTAGGAAGCGGTCAAAAAATGCATCCTGATATTTTAGAGATGTTAGATATGGCAAGGGATAAGTTTGATAAACCTATACGAATCAACTCAGGTTATCGTACAAAAGAATATAATAAATCTTTATTATTAAAGGGATATAAAGCATCGCCTAATAGCTCACATTGTAAAGGTTTAGCAGTTGATATAGCTTGTAGCAACTCTGTTGATCGTTACCACTTACTTAACTGTCTTTTAGATGTAGGTTTTAAGCGTATAGGAATTGCAAAATCTTTTATCCACGTTGATATTGACACTGAAAAAGCTGATCAAGTTATATGGACTTATGCGTAGTTTTTCAGTAATACTTCTTTTTCCTACCTCGTGTATAGTAGGTTTATCTTATTATCCTGCGACAGATAGGTACAAATTCAATGAGTTGAATATATACCTGTTTGTTTTCCAATTACAATTTAGAAAGTATGAGTAAAAAAAAGTTTAAAGACAGTAGAGTTGGCAGATTCTTAACATCAATCGGCTCTACGCTTGGCGATGGCATGGGCGATATATTGCCTGACAATGGCGTTTTAGGCATCGTTAAAGGACTTTTAGACAAAGATAGTACCTTACCCCCACAAGACAAAGAAACTGCCTTAAAACTGCTTGAAATGGATTCTATGGAGATTCAGGAAGTAAGTAAGCGTTGGCAGTCTGATATGACATCTGATAGTTGGTTAAGTAAAAATGTACGCCCATTAACGCTTGTGTACCTTACCCTTGCGACTACAATCTACATTGTGCTTGATAGTTTGAATATAGCGTTTGACATAGATCAAGCGTGGATAGAACTCCTAAAGACTTTACTCGTTACAATCTATGTAGCATACTTTGGTAGTAGAGGTTTTGAAAAATATAAAAAAATCACTAAGTAGTATATAGTATATTATTATATATTATATTATTATATATATTATATTATATATTATTATTATATTTATATATTATATATATAAAGCAAAAAAAATGAAATTTGATTTAAAAATAGATTATTTAGGTAAAAAAGAATCTAAATTTGATACAGAGAAAGATATGTACCACTTAACATTTAAAACTTATAATGCTTCTATTGAGGGTAAGTTTGAGAAGTCAGAGATACGCCATATAATTCAAATCTTAGATAACGCTGTTGTCTAAAAAGGTATCACGCAAGAATCTTGTAAAGCGTTTAGATAATATCTTTAGTCAGTACATACGACTTAGAAACGCTAATGCTCAGGGCATAGCTGAGTGCTATACCTGTGGTAAGCGTGATGATTGGAAGCGATTACAAAACGGACACTTTCAAAGTAGAAAACATTACGGAACAAGATGGGATGAAACAAACTGCCAAGTGCAATGCGTGTCTTGTAATGTTTATAGATATGGCGAACAGTACAAGTTTGGGCTAAGATTGGACAAAGACTTTGGGCAAGGTACAGCAGAGGACTTACATGCTAAAGCTATAAAGATTACTAAATACTCTAACAATGATTTACAAGATTTGATAAGTAAGTACACAGCTCTTGTCAAAAATAAAATTAAATAGTACCTTTGCGCTATCCTATTCTTTTAGGGTACGTTTTAATGTTATGTTTTGGGGGGTGCTATGCCCCCCTTTTTGTTTATTAAAAAAAAAGTATATATATTTACACAAACATTAAAACTTTTCTTATGAAATTTAATTTGAATACCGAACAGCAAGATGCT
>VTLG01009494.1_pt1 | contig 30352 bp, 47 predicted proteins | sample 4694571 | NCBI WGS metagenome assembly VTLG01 (sample SAMN12604809, study PRJNA352737) | marine metagenome | biome: ENVO:00000447; feature: ENVO:00000209|ENVO:00000569|ENVO:01000036; material: ENVO:00002151; isolation source: viral sequences binned using virsorter ...
CAATCACCGACCCCCAAAAGAAAGATTTATCCCCAAAATTAAGGTAAGGGGGGGGTAGGACAAAAATAGAACAATGAAAGAAATGAAAATAGAAAAGAAATATCACTTTTATGCCGGTCATAGAAATAAAGAGGCAGGAGAAAAATGTGGTAGGTTACACGGACATACTTATGATGTAGAAGTAGTGTTAAAATTTGATGAAATGAAAAATGGTTTAACAATGTTGTTTTCAGATATAGATAAAGTTTGTGAACCTATCATTAAATACTACGACCATTATTTTATATTCAAAGATGATGACCCAATGGTTGAGCTTTTTGAGTTAGCAAATGAACCTTACAGATCCGTTCCGTTTGAAACTTCGGCCGAAAATATGGCGATTTGGATATTCAATGAAATCAAACAAAAACTTCCAATTGTAGAAATAAGATTAGCAGAAACAAAAACTTCAAAAATTATTTACAATGAAAAATGATAGATTAAGAATTAGCGAACAATTTTACTCATTACAAGGCGAGGGAATAACAATGGGAGTTCCCTCTGTCTTTGTTCGCTTACAAGCATGTAATATTGTTTGTGATGGAGAGTGGGTATGTGATACGATAGAAGTATGGAAAACAGGAGACACAACACCTGTAATGAATTGGGTAGTAGATCTGAAAAAATGGATACCACAATTAAAAAAAGGAGCTCACTTAATTTTTACAGGCGGAGAACCTTTATTACAACAAAAAGCAATAGTATTTGCAATTAACTATTTCAAAAGAGTTTGGGGGTTCAAACCTTTTGTTGAAATTGAAACAAATGGTACATTAATGCCTGATGATGAATTTATTGAATCAGTAGATTTGATTAATTGTAGTTTTAAGTTAAAAAATTCAGGAGTTCGCGAGGACAGAAGAATAAAGATTGATGTACTTAAAAAAATTAACACAACAAATTCTATTTTCAAAATTGTAGTTGGTAGTAAAGAAGATTATAAAGAGGCAAGAAAAATATTTGATGAAGTAGGTATAAAAAACAAAAATATTTGGTTAATGCCTCCAGGAGATAATCAAAAAGAAATAGATAAGAAAAGTCAAATAACATCACAAATATGTATTGATGAAGGAATTAATTTTTCTTCAAGATTACAAGTAGTATTGTGGAATAAAACAACAGGAGTATGATAGAATTTTTCAAACATTTATTTGGGTTTTGTGGAGAACCACACTTAAACATTTGGCATATATTAGCAACACCTTTTGGTGGATATATTATATATAAATTAAAAAAAATAAAAAATGAAAAAATATAAAATTAGCTGGGAAGAAATTTATGAAAAAGTAAAAGTTCTCAAAAGTAATTTGGAAAACAAAAATGATAAAATCTACGGAATACCAAGAGGGGGTCAGATAGTAGCTGGATTAACAGGATTAGCAGTTGATACTCCTGAAGAGGCAAATATCATTGTTGATGATTTATATGATAGCGGTACTACTTACAATAAGTGGTATGAAAAATATCCTGAAAAAGAATTTGTGTTTTTATATAACAAACAATTTGAACATCAAAATACTTGGTTAGAATTTCCGTGGGAAGAAAGTGGAGAAAAAGAAGTTGAAGAAAATGTAGTTAGATTATTAGAATATTTTGGAGAAGACACAACAAGAGAAGGACTACAAGATACACCGAAAAGATATGTAAAATTTTTCAAAGAATTTTTATCTCCGCCTGAATGGAATTGTACAACATTTGAATCTGAAGGATATGACGAAATGATTGTTCAGAACAATATACCTTTTCATTCATTATGCGAACATCATATAGCTCCATTTTTTGGAACTGGTACTATTGCCTACATACCAAACAAACGTATTGTAGGTTTAAGTAAATTAGCTAGAACTTTAGAAACTTATGCAAGAAGATTACAAAATCAAGAACGTATAACAATGGAAGTTGCTGACTTTTTAGAAAAAGAATTAGAACCGTTAGGAGTTGCAGTAATTCTTACAGCTAAACATATGTGTATGGAAATGAGAGGTGTAAAAAAACATGATACTCACACCACTACATCAATGATGAGAGGTATATTCAAAGAAGATGCAAAAGCAAGAAATGAAATAATGTTAATTCATAACAAAAAATGATTGGAGCTCATATTGGATTAATGGCAAATTTATTTGACTACAAAAGAAAAATTATTTTAGTATTTGATGTTGAAGGACATCACAGGTGGAAAGACGCTCCTGATGATGTATTTTTTTTAAGAGATGAACACAGACATTTATTTAGAGTTAAAATATGTATGTCAGTAGCTCATAATGATAGGGAAAAAGAAATATTTTTACAACAACAATTATTTCAACAATATTTGAAACACAAATATGAAACTTCAGTTGGAGAATACAAATATCATGACTTCGGAAATAAAAGTTGTGAGGCAATAGCTGAAGAAATTATTAAATTAGATAACTCAATTTGTTGGGTTGAGGTTTTAGAAGACAATTTGGGTGGAGCAAGAATTGAAAGATGAAATTATTTTTAGCAGGTGCAAATGATAAAAATTGGGCAGAAGTATTATATCTGTCAAATCACTCAAATTTTTTAACTACTTATTACGAACACCAAAAGGGTTTCAAAAAAGATTGGGTGTATTGGTATAGAAAAACAAAAGAACGTGGGGGGTCTTGGATAATGGATTCAGGATTATTTACAATGATGTTTGGAGCTGGTAGTGGAAAAAAATATACAGAAACAGATCTGTTGGATTACACACACAGATATTTGAAAGATTTGAAAAAAATTAACTACGATGATTATATTGTAGAAATGGATGTACATAAAGTTTTAGGATTAACAGCATTGAAAAAATTTAGAAAAATATTTGAAAAAAATTATCCAATAGAAAAAACAATTTTTGTTTGGCATATAGAAGAAAAAGAAAAAGGATTTAGAGAGTTGTGTAAAAAATACCCTTACATAGCAATATCGATACCTGAACTCAGAATTGTATTAAAAGGCCGCAAAACGCTTAAAAACGCTGTTAAACACCTTATTAAGATAGCAAACGAAATTAATCCAAACATAAAAATTCATTTGCTTGGTTGTACTCAACAAAACTTAATGGAACAAAAAGGATATTATTCTTGTGATTCAACTTCTTGGATTAGTTCAGGAAAATATGGTAACGGATATTATTGGAATATGAATACTTTATCTCAACTTCGCACGAATTCTTTGGGTTGGGATGGTTACGCAAAACAAATGCAGGACAAAATTTGGAAGTATAGAGAAAATGTAAACATGACACCTTACTATTTGAATAATTGTTTGAGTGCAATTGCATTTAGTAGATTAAATGAACATATAAACAACAAATATTATAATTACGAACCGGTTAAAAAAATGAATTTATGAAAAAAGGATGGACTGATATACAAATATCAAAATTAGTAAAAGCAAATTGGAATTATAAAGAAGAAAATGAAAAACAAACTGATAAACTTCTAAACAATTTCAAAAGAAATGGTCAAATTGAAAACATATTAATTAGAGAACTTGACACTGGGTTTTATGAGGTTGTAAATGGTAATCATAGACTAGATGTTATGAAAATTCTAAAATTGAAAAAAGCTCATGCTTATAATTTTGGAAAAATAAGTTTGGCCGAAGCTCAAAGAATAGCAATAGAAACAAATGAAACAAAATTTGAATCTGACAGTATAAAATTAGCTGAAATCATAACTACACTAACAAAAGAATTTCCACAAGACGAGTTAGTTTCAACAATGCCTTACACAGACGATGAAATAAATAACATGCAAGATTTAGTAAAATTTGATTTCAATGAATTTGGAAATACTGATGAGGTAGATACAATGTCTGATACCGATTTTAGTTACAAAGTTACAGTTAAGGTTACAGAAGAAACTTACGAAAAATGGAAAGAGTTAAAATCAAGAATGAATGACATTTTAGGATATGATAATGAATCTAAAGTGTTTGAATTTGCAGTAATTGAATGTCTAAATATTCCTGAAGAATGTTTGAAAGTATAATATTTTTATTTTGTGGAATTGTTATTGGAATATATATAGTTTCACAAATATCAAAATCATGTGATAATCAAAATGAAAAATTAATTGATAACATGAATGAGTGGGAAAGTAGTCACAAAGTAAATTATAAATGGCGAGAGGACGAAAAAAATTACCGACAAAAATAAAAGAATTACAGGGAACATTAAAGGCAGAAAGAGTACTAGAAAATGAAATGCAAGTTTCTTTGGTTCAACAAGTTCCAAACCCTCCAGCTTGGTTGACAGAAATAGGAAAAGAGGAATGGAATAAAATATGTCATGAACTTTTTAATAAGAATATGCTTCATCAAATTGATTTAAGATTAATAGAGGCTTATTGTAACGCTATGAGTTTACATATTGAAACAGAAATGATGTTAAGAGATAAGGGTAGAATACAAGTTTTCAAAAACCCTGACGGATCTATAAAACATACTCAATCTGTACCCTATCAAAAAATAGCAAATGATGCATTAGATAGAGCTTTAAAAATAGCAACTCAATTTGGGTTAACTCCCTCAGCACGAAGTTCTATACAACAACCAACATTAATACAACAAAACAATGAGTACAACTTCTTCGACTGATAAATATTATTACGATGAAAAGGCGGCTGATAGAGCAGTAGCTTTTATAGAAACTATGATACGTCATTGTAAGGGAGATTTGACTGGTAAATTATTAGAATTGGAAGAATGGCAAAAAGATGATATTATCAAACCTCTTTTTGGAACAAAACATAAAGAAACAGATCTGAGACGTTATCGTACTTGTTATGTAGAGATACCTAGAAAGAATGGTAAAAGTACATTAGGAGCTGCAATAGCACTTTATATCTTATTTGCTGATAGTGAAAGAGGAGCAGAAGTTTTTTCTTGTGCTGGAGATAGAAACCAAGCTGGAATCATATTCAATATAGCAAAATCGATGGTTGAATTATCTCCTGAACTTACAAGACATTCTCAATTATATAGAAATTCAATAATTAATCCTGCAAAAGGAAATACTTATAAGGTTTTATCATCTGACGCAAAACTTCAACATGGTCATAACGCTCATGCAGTATTATTTGATGAATTACACACACAACCTAACAGAGAGTTATGGGATACAATGCTTACAAGTACAGGTGCTAGGTCTCAACCAGTTATTATGGCTATAACAACAGCGGGAAGTTCAAAAACCGATGGAAATATTTGTTGGGAGATTCATGATTACGCTGATAAAGTTAAAAAAGGTATAATACAAGACGATACATTCTTACCTGTGGTGTATGCGGCTGATGAAGATGATGATATTACATTAGAATCAACTTGGATTAAAGCTAATCCTAACTACGGAAAAAGTATTAAGAAAGAATACATGCAGAATGAGGCAAAAAAAGCAACGGAAATCGTAAGTTATGAGAATTCTTTTAAGAGATTACACCTAAATATATGGACTTCAAGTGTTACAAAGTGGATTTCTGACGCAAAATGGATGGAAAATAGTGCGGAGTTTGATGAAAAAAAGCTGGAAAACCAAGAATGCTGGGCAGGTTTAGACCTGGCATCAACAAGAGATTTATCTAGTTTTGTTTTATTATTCCCTATTGACGACAAATTTATCATCAAACCGTACTTTTTCTGTCCTGTAGATAACGTTTATACTAGGACAATGAAGGATAAAATACCGTATAATACTTGGGAAAAAGAGGGTTTTTTGATTACAACACCTGGAGATGTACAGGATTACAACTATATCCAGGACAAAATCATAGAGTTAGGGGGTAAATATAACATAAAATCTATAGCTTTTGACCGTTGGAATAGCTCGCAGTTAGTGATAAATTTAACTGAGTCGGGGGCGAATATGTCTCCATTTGGTCAGGGATATGCTAGTATGAGTGCTCCAACAAAAGAATTTGAAAAGTTAGTTTTGAAAAATAAAATTGTACACTATAATAATCCTGTTTTACGGTGGCAATTACAAAATGTTAACCTAAGAACTGATCCAGCTGAAAACATTAAAGTAGATAAAGCAAAATCAAGCGAGAAAGTAGATGGGATAGTAGCGACTATCATGGCTCTAGGAGAGTTTATGACCGATGATAGTCCAGGAGATTCAATTTATAACGATAGAGGATTAATTATAATATGACAATACCATTAGAGATACTTGTTTTGTTAAGTCCGAGAGGTTTTGAAGAGAGATTTCATAAAAATTGTAAAGAATGTAAAACATATGTCGAAGCATATGAAAAAACCGAAAATGAATATGAAGAATATTTCGGAAAAAAACGATATGCTAGTTATGATTCTTTTAGAGTTGTTATGCAAAGAAAAATGAAACAAAGTTACAAGAAAAAAAAATAAGGAATTTGTATAATTGCATAAATTCTAGAATTTAATTAAACAATACATGGGAGTATTTGATTTCGTGCGTAATATCTTTACGGCTGAAAAAAGGGCAACAGGCAGTTATATTGACCCAACATCTTTTCTATCCAAAACGGGTAGTGGCTTAATAGTAAACTCAGAAACTGCTGTAACGTTCACAGCTGTTTGGGCTGCAATCAGAATGTTATCTGAAAGTGTAGCTCAACTCCCTATTTCAATTATTGAGAGGTTAGAAAATGGAGATAAATTAAATCGTTCAAATCACTATTTGTATGACTTAATTCATAACAAGCCAAACCCTTACATGACAAAATTTAATTTTGTACAAAAATGTATGTACGATTTGTGTGTTGCTGGAAATAGTTATATTCATATAGTAAGAAATGGAAGTGGAAGACCTGAAATGTTATTACCTCTTGATGTTACTCAAGTTGAAATAAAAGAATACGAAGACACTTACTATTATCATAATCAAGAAACAAACGTCATGTTAGATTACGATGATGTATTACATTTCAAAATTATGTGTACAGACGGAATGTTAGGACAAAGTCCAATCGAAGTTTGTGCAAATTCAGTTTCATGGGGATTAGGATTAGAAAGATATGGAAATTCATATTTTCAAAATGGTGCAAAAGTTTCAGGTGTTTTAGAAACTGACCGAGCATTATCAACTGAAGCAATAGATAGATTGAGAAATAGTTTTGATCTGAATTATTCAAAAATCGGAGATGCAAATAAAACATTAATTTTAGAAGAGGGATTAAAATTTAACACAATATCTTTATCAAATGAAGCAAGTCAATTTTTATCTTCAAGACAATTTTCCATTGAGGAAATCGCTCGAATATTTAATATACCTCCACACTTATTACGTGATTTAACAAAATCTAGTTTCAATAATATCCAAGAACAATCAAGAGAATTTGTACAATATTCTTTGATGCCTTATCTTGTTATGATGGAAAGTGAAATGACAAGTAAGTTGTTCAAAACCAACGAAAGAAAAAAACTAACTATAGAATTTAACACAAACGCACTACTAAGAGGTAATCCAAAAGAGAGAGCGGATTATTACAGAACGATGTTAAATATAGGTGCAATGTCTATAAATGAAATTAGACAAAAAGAAAATATGAATGTTGTTGACAATGGAGACGAATTATTTATGCAATTAAATATGGCTACAGTTGACAATATTGTTAAAGGTGGTACTTTAATGCCAAAAGAGTCAGAGGAAGAAATTGAAGTAGAAGAAACAACTGATGAGTAAAATAGATTTCACTCCGACAAAAGGAATGGTTGCCGAAGCCAAAAAGGGAAAAGAATGGAGAAAAGAATTCGGTAGAGGCGGAACGGAAGTAGGTCTTAAAACTGCTAATATGATTATAAATAATCAGTTAACAGAACAAAGAGTAAAAAAGATGTTTGCCTATTTTGAAAGACATGAAACTTACAAAAGTGCAGAGGGATTCAAACCAGGAGAGGAAGGATTTCCTTCAAATGCAAGAATAGCACACGCACTTTGGGGCGGAGATTCGGGTCATTCATGGAGTGAGAAAAAAAGAAATCAGATTGAAAACGAAAAAGAAAAAAATATGAAAACTAAAAATGAATTATCCGAAGAGGAACTTAATAAATTGGCTGTTGATATTACTAAAAGAGATAGTCATGAGGAAAATGAAGAAGACGAAGTGGTGGAAGAGGAAGAAGAATTGGTTGAAGATGAAGATGAAGAGGAAGTAGTTGAAGATGAGGAAATAGAAGAAGAGGAAGAGGATGACAGAATGGGTCACGAAGACGATGAGGAAGAAAAAGGAATGCATGATGATGAAGAAGAAAAAGACATGCATGATGAAGATGAGGATGAAGCAATGGGAGATGACCATGAAAAAGAGGAAAGAGAAAAAGTTGGAACTCTAATTACTGACGGACTTGAATTACCTTTATACAAAACTGAAGAAGAGGCAAAAGATTATGCGGCTGAAATGGGAGCTGACCCAGCAATGTGTCATGAACATGAAATAGACGGAGAAATTTATTATATGCCTTTTGAAGACCATGAAGAGGCTCATGAAATAATGAGCGAAAGAATGGGTCATGAAGAGGACGAAGATGATGAGAGAATGGGACATGAAGAAGATGAAGATGATAGAATGGGTCATGAGGATGATGAAAAAGAAGAAAAATCAGTTTGGGATAAAACAGATCTGACTGAAAAAAGATTTTTCAATATAGAAACAAGAGTTAAAACAAAAGGGAAAAGAAAAATAGTTGAAGGTCATGCAGCTGTATATGGTATGATGTCTGAAGATTTAGGGGGTTTTAGAGAAATGATAAAACCAGGAGCGTTTGATAATGTTTTAGGAGATGATGTTAGAGCATTTTTCAATCATGACCCTAACTATTTACTAGCTAGAACTTCAAGTGGTACGTTAAAAATAACAACAGATAAAAAAGGACTTAGATATTCATTTGATGTTCCTGACACAACTGCTGGTAGAGATTTACTTGTATCAATGGAGAGAGGCGATATAACTCAATCCTCATTCGCTTTTACGGTTGAAGAAGATAGTTGGTCAAATGTTAAGGGAAAAGAGGTTAGAACGATTGAAAAGGTGGCTAGATTGTATGATGTGAGCCCTGTTTCAATACCTGCTTATCCTGATGCTAATGATTTAAGTATAGCGAAAAGATCGAGAATGATATATAAAGATAAAAACAAAATGAGTGAAGAAAGAGAATTTGAATACCGAATGAATTTACTAGGATTAAAAATTAACATATTAAAAAGAAAATAAAAATGAAAAAGAGTCTTGAATTAAAAGAAACTCGTTCAGAATTAGTTTCAAAATTAGAAGATGTACATACAAAAGCAACATCTGAAAAAAGAGAACTAACTAAAAACGAGGCTAAAAATGTTGATTCTTTCATCTCTAAAATTGACAAATTAGATGTTGATATTAAAAGAGCTGAAAAAATAGAATCAGAATTAAGAACAGCTGCTAGCGTTAGTGGTGGTTCAGTATCTGCTCCAAAGGCAGACAAAAGATATTCAGTACAAAAAGCTGTTAATGAGTTTTTAAGTGGAAATCTTACAGGTGTAGAAAAAGAGTATGACCAAGAGGCAAGAAGAAATAACACTATCACTGGTGTTGGTATTCCTTTATTTGCTATGACAGAAAAGAGAGCTGCTCAAACTACTACAAATGCGGCTGGTATGATAGCTACTGAAGTAGGAGATTTCTCAGCTACTTTACAAAACAAAACTGTTTTAGGTGGTTTAGCTACTTGGATGTATGGTTTAAGTGGAGATATGAAATTACCAACGTTAAGTGGTACTGCAGCTGGGTGGGGTGCTGAAACTAACAATGCTCCTGACGCAAATACGTCAATTGGTTCATCTACTTTACAGCCTAGAAAATTATCTGCTCATATGGATATTTCAAAAATGTTATTAGCTCAAACTAATGGTTCAGTTGAAAACATTATAAGAAATGATATTCAAAATGCAATTGCTTCAAATCTTGAGGCTGCTATTTTAGGTGATGCTGATGGTTCAGGTAATCCACCACAAGGTGTTTACGATGCGGGTACAGCTACAACTGCTGCTGCTTTCACAAGAGCAAATGTTTTAGGTCTTATCAAAAAATTAGAAGAGGCAAATGCTGACGGTGGAAGAACTGCTTTCTGTATGTCTCCAGCTACTAAGGCTTTATTACAAGCGTTACCAGCTGATGTTGTTACAACTTCAGGAGCTTCAACTCCATTACTTTCTCAAGACCATAAAATCATGGGAATAGACGCAATGGTTACACAAAACTCTAAAACTTTAGGTTCAGGAACTCATATAAATGGTTTAGTTCTTGGAATGTGGGATGACTGTGTTATTGGACAATTTGGAAGTGCATTAGACGTTGTTGCAGACCCTTACACGAAAGCAATTTCGGGTGAAGTAAGACTTGTTGTATTGTCTTATTGGGATGCAATTTATAGAAGAGCAACTTCATTCCAATACTTATTCGGTTCATAATATTTGGTTGTTTTTTAGTTAAAAAAGGGGGGAATTTCATCACGATTTTTCCCCCAATTTTAACGATTTCCACGAAATCATAGAATCGTTTTTAAGCGTGTTTTTACACGATTTGCACGAGTTTCATAGCGTTGGGGTATATTGATATTAAAAATAAAAGTTCTTCGATTTCCTAGGACTGGGAATACAAGAAAAATTTACGAAAGGAAAATTGAAAAAAACATAAAAAAACACTGAAAAATGGCTAGAACTTCATACATACAAACACCGTCTAATTCATTAATAATTTCAGTTGCTGAAGCAAAAGCTCATCTTAGAATTCCAACAGCTACAACTCAAGATGACACTTATATTTCAACTTTGATTTCTGCTGCAAAAGACGCAATTGAAAAATATTGTAATATTATTTTATTTAACACAACTGTCGTTCAATATGGCGATACGTGGGAAGATACTTTACAACTTTATCACAGCCCTGTTGCTGGTTCAGGATTTACTGACATCACTTCGATTCACTATTTACCAGTCGGAGCAACAGGTACAAGTTATGTAAATTGGACACAAAATGGAAATTGGTTTTTTGATAAATTTTCTAGTCCACAAAGAATTATGGCTGAAGCGGATATTGATTATCCTGATATTGAAGAAAGAATACAAGCTATAAAAATTACATATACAGTCGGGTATGATGAGGCAGAACAAATACCTGCAATGCTTAGACAAGCAGCGAAAATTATTGTTGGACAATGGTATGAAAATAGACAAGAGGCAATAGTTGGACGTTCAGTTTCATCTATACCAATGACAGCAACATACATATTGAATGAATATAAAGTCAGATCGTTTGGTCTTCCAACAATAATGTTATGATAAGTATCGGAGACCTAAACGAATATATAACAATTCAAAAAGCTACAATCACAACAGATTCAATGGGTGGTCAGAGATTGAGTTGGTCAGATTTTGTTTCTACATATGCAAAAATAGAATGGAAAGAAGGAAGTTCTGACGAATCAAATAATAAAATTGATTCAGATATGCAGATTGAAGTTACGGTAAGAAATATAGGTGCGAATCTTCAACAAGTTTCAGGAAGACAATCATTTAGAATTAAATATCCAGCTGATACAGGAACTGAAGATGGCGCGGTAGGATATTGGAATGTAAATGGTATAAAACTTCATGGTGGTCAATACAATAGATATAAAACAATGTATTGTAGTACAACATCAATAGATAATCATATTATTTTGTAATGGAATTAATATTAGAAGGACATAAAGACATGGGAGTTGCAATTGGTAAAGTTATCAAGGAAACTAATGACCGAAAAAAAATGATAAAAGAGGTAATGGTTCCTGCGGCTAAAATAGTTAAGAAAGTAATGAAATCAAAAGCACCTAAATTAAAGGGTTATCCTTCGTTTAACGTGTATAGAACAGCAAAGATGAAACCAGGTATGAGAGCACCAAAAGGAATGGGTAAAATCTATGTTAAAATAAAGCCAGGTCAACTTCGAAAATCAATATCATATTTTAGAACTAAGGCTTCAAATAGAGCTGGTGGTATAAATATAGGTCCGAGATATAAAAAAGGTGCATTTGCAAAACCTGAAAAAGGTGGTTGGTACATGCATATGGTTCAATTTGGAACAGATAAAGTTAAAGCACAGCCTTTTGTATTGCAGGCTTTATTAGCTACAAGAAAAGGGGTTGGAAATTTAATGAAAAAACTAATGGCTAAAAGAATAGCTGCAGGTGTTAAAAAAACTAATGGAAAAATAACTTCTAAATAATGGTAGAATCTGCAATACAATCACGATTAACAACAGCTCCATTACCGGTAGCAATGGCAAATGTATCTGTTAGGTTTGGGATAAATCCTGGTGAAAATGAAGGTAATCCTGACAATAAAAGATGGATTGTACATTTTAGAAACGGATCTGACCCTCATGATACAAAGTCAGGTCGTTCTACTTTAGATACGGTTAGTTATCAAGTAAATATTTTTGCTTACACAGCTAATGATGTTAGACTTCTAGCGATAGCTGTTAGACATTTATTAGATAGAATACCGGCAGGTCAATATGGTGCAAATGATGTATTCATACAGAGTAGTAGATTAACAAATGAGGTATCCTTATTTGAATTTGAGGATATGTATAATGGAAGAGGTGTTTATCAAGTAACTCAATACTATGATATAAGAACAAACCCTCAATATAGTTAAATTAAAAATCAGTAAAATGAAAAAATATACAATAATTAAAAAATTCGGTTCAGTGAAAAAAGGTGGTAGTATTTGGTTACACGACTTTCAAGTTTCTTATTTCGTTGGACTTGGTATGATAGAAGATAAAACAAAACAAACAAAGAAAGTAGATAAAGTAGTAAATGATTCAAAGAATAGTAAAAATAATAATTAAATAAAAAGGGAATAAAATGGGAACAGATAATGTAATTAATGGTACGCTTGCTGTTTTAAAAACAGGAACGAGCCACTCAGATGCAACACCGTTTGCATTCAGTACGTCTGCGTCAATTTCTCTTTCTATGGACACAAGAGACATCTCTAATAAGGGTTCAGCTGGTTGGCGTGAATTATTAGAGGCACAAAAATCTTGGAGTGCTTCAGTAGAGGGATTATACGCATTTAATGATTCAGCTTCGGCATCAGTTAAAAACTATGAAGAATTATTTGACAAGTTAGTAGCTAGAGGTCAAATATACTTAGAGGTTTCAACTGGTATAACTGGAGATGAGTACTACTACGGACAAGTTTATGTTACGTCAGTAGAAAAATCAGCACCTATGGAGGACAACGTTACTTTTTCGGCATCGTTCGAAGGTACGGGACAACTTCAAAAAGGAGTAAACTAATATTAACTTTGAGAGAGGTCAGGGCGATTCTACCTTTCGTGGTTTCGCCCTCTCCAATCTCACTAAAACACGAAAGGATATGTTTGAATATGTAAAAATTAATGAAACAACTAGACCAGTCAAATTTGGATTTAATGCTTTAAGACATTTTTCAAGAATGACAGGTATGTCAATACAAGACATGGATAAAATTGGACAAAATATGACATTTGATAATGCTATTAGTCTTATTTTCTGTGGTTTACAAGACGGATGTAGAGCTGCAAAAGAAGATTTTACAATGAGTATTGATGATTTAGCTGATGATTTAGATAATGATTACGATGCAATTGAAAGATGTATGGTAATATTTGCAGATATGATGACACCTGACAAACAAAAAAAAAGTCAGGAAAAAAAGAAAAAGGGGAAAAAGTAGTTTATGATTGGGATAAAATTGAAGAAATAGGATTAGGTCAGTTAGGATTGACTTATGATAATTTGTATCAATTAACTCCACGTTCATTTTGGAATGCAGTAGATGGTTTTTACGAAATGATTGAAAATGAAGACAGAAAAACGTGGATTAGAGTAAGGTGGCAAACCTGTGCATTGGTTAATGTACATATGCCAAAAGGGAAATCAATTACTCCTCAAAGGTTAATAAAATTTGACTGGGAGAAAAAACCAGGAAAAAACAAAGCGGTTTCATCTTACGAAGAAACATTGTTTGCTTATGAAAAATATATGAAACGAAAAGAAATGAATAAATAGTATGGATGCAGCAATGAATGTCCGATTAGGGGCAAAAACAAAAGAATTCAACAAGAAACTAGCTCAATCTACCAAGAAGATTCAAAAGTTTGGTAAGTCAGTTCAGAGTGTAGGTAAGAAGATGAGTACAATGGTTACTCTTCCATTACTTGCAGCTGGTGGGGCTTCATTGAAAATGTCAATGGATTTCCAAAAATCTATGACTAAAATTCAAACTTTGGTTGGTAGAACAGACCAAGATATTGAAAGAATGAAAGCTGGTATTATGGATATGTCTTTAGAGACAGCCAAATCACCAGTTGAATTAGCTGAAGGACTGTATTTCCTTGAATCTGCGGGACTTTCAGGAGCTAATGCTATGGAAACCTTAGAAACGGTAGCAAAAGGTTCTGCGGCAGGTTTAGGTGAAATGGAAGCTCTTTCTGTTGTTGCTGCAGCAGCTCAAAATGCTTACGGAGAAGAAACATTATCAGCCTCTGACGCACTTGATAAATTCGGTGTGATGGTTAGAACCGGTATGTTTGATGCACAAGAATTATCAAATGTACTTGGAAGACAATTAGGATTAGCAGCAAATTTGGGTGTTTCTTTTGATGAGGTTGGAGCTCTTATTTCAACATATACACAAACAACAGGTGATGCAACATCCGCTTCAAATGGTTTATCGGCTATTATGATGACCTTTGCAAAATTAGATTCTGAACCAACAAAAAAACAAGCTGAAGCACTTGGTCAAATAGGAATGACAGCAGGTGATGTCAAGACAATGATTGGTAGTCAAGGATTACAGGGTACATTACTTCATTTACAAAAAGAATTTGATGCTAACGGAGTTTCAATGGCATCATTTTTCGGTCAATCTCAAGCATTGAAAGGGGTACTCGGTGTTTTAGGTAGTCAAACAGAGGCATATGAGCAAAATCTTCTAGCAATGGGAGATAGTGTTGATTTTGTTGGAGGGGCTTTCAATAAAACAGCAGAAACCGATGCTTTCAAAATGGAACAAGCTATGAATTCTTTGAAAGTAGCTGGAACTACATTTGGAGACCAATTAGCCCCAGCTGTTTCACAAATAGCTTCAGTAATAACAGATCTGACTACAAAATTTTCTTCGTTAGATGATTCAACGAAAAAAAATATTGGTAGTGCTTTAGGATATGTTGCTGTAATCGGACCTCTTTTAGTTTTAGTTGGAAAAGGTATTGTGATTTTTGGAAAAGTTAGAAAAGCTATACTATTATTCAAAGCTCAAGTGATGGCGGCAGGAGGGGCTATGAAATTTCTTAACGCTGTAATGGCAGCAAATCCGATTGGTTTTATTATTACGGTAATTGCGGCTGTAGTTGCTGCAATTTATTATTTCTCAACATCATCTTCAAAGGTTGCAGTTACTGTTAGAAATGCCTTCTATACAATGGTAAATTTTGCTATCAAAGCAATAAACGGATTGATAAAAGCAGTTAATAAAGTTTCTGAGAAATTAGGTTTAGGTACAATTCCTGTTATTAAAGAATTTAAGAAAGAAACATACAAAGCAAAAGAGGAAGTTAAAGATACCTCAAAAGAAGTTGAAGATTTAGCGAAAAATATTTCAAATGTAAAAGCACCAAAGATTGATATGAGTGGTGTTAATGTTGATTCAGGTGGTTCAAGTGATAGTGGTGAAGATGATACAAGAGTTGAAGATGAGAAAAAAACACAACAAGAAATAGAGGACGCAAATGAAAAAAGTTTAGAAAATATTAGAATTCTAAAACAAAAATTTAATGTATTAAATGCAAAAGATGACCAGGAAGCAGCTCGAATTAGATTGGCAAATGAAAGAGAAAATGCTTTACTTGCAGTTGGGGAATCAGAAACCGCAGAAGAAGAAAAATTAAAGATAAAACAACTATACGATAAAAAGTTAGAAAAATTATTAGATAAACAACAAGCCGATAATGATAAAGCTGCAGAAAACACACTTACTGAATGGGAAGAAACTTATGATAAATTAAAAGCAGGTTGGCAGGCAGTTTCTAATGTTGCAAATCAAGTGTTTGGAGGAATAACTAGTGCTTTAGATGCTATCAATGCTAAGGAAGAGCAAGAGTTAGAAAATAAACAAGCTAGAGAAGATGAGGACTATGAAATTTGGTATGAAAGAGAGTTAAAAAAACTAGAAGATTCAGTAATGACCGAAGAAGAAAAAGAGAAAGCTCTCGAAGCTTTGGAGGTACAAGCTAATGAAAAACGAAAGGCCTTAGATGAAGACCAAGCGAAAGAAAAGGCAAAAATTCAAAAGAAACAAGCAAAACAAGAAAAGGCAATGAAAATTTTCTCGGCTGTTATGGGTACAGCAGCAGCTATCGTTCAAGCGTTAGCAGTCGCTCCACCTTTAGGTTTTGTTTTAGCAGGTGTTGTTGCGGCTCTAGGGGCAATTCAAGTTGCGGCTATAAAATCTACACCTTTACCAGCTCTTGCCGATGGTGGTATTGCGTTCGGACCTACTACAGCAATAGTTGGAGAATATTCAGGAGCTAGTGCTAATCCTGAAGTTATAGCACCTTTAGATAAGTTAAAATCTATGCTCGGATCTGAAACACAAAAGATTGAAGTTTTTGGAAGAATAGATGGAAATGATATTGTAATATCAAACAATTTAACAACAAATAAAAGACTAAGATATACATAATGGCTGGAATAAGTTTTCAATGTGATTTTACAAGTTTGAATGGTTGGGAATATAGACTTCAAATTTGGGATAGAAACCAAACAGGTAATCCTGCAAATGATTTTAATATCGGACCACAAGGATGTGAGATAAAATATGATTCAAAGGGGGGTGATAACATGATGAATGAAATCATGTGTTCGTCTATGAAATTTGAATTTTTGATAGAAACAACAGGTCAGGAAAATTATGTAAATGCAAATCTTCGGTCGAATACATTTCAAGAAAAAGATATTTATTTTATATTATGGATGAAAAAAGGGTTAGGATATAACCTTTTGTGGGGTGGTTTTATGATTACAGATTTAGATACCACTGAAGACGTTACAAAGCCGTATTCAATAAAATTAGAGGCGGTTGATGGTTTAGCACTATTGAAAGATATTCCTTTCGTTAAAAACGCTCATAGTATGGGAGCAGGACCGTTTACAAGAGCCGAAACTTATGCAGGTTATTCAGGTTCTTGGAATAATGGTTGGGCGGCTAGTGTAGATAATGGTAAATACAAAAAAGTTATACATTTCTTGACTGAAGCAATTCAGTATGCAGATTTAGCTGGTATGTCTAACAATTATACTTCATTGACTGAACCTACAATTTCATCTAGTGCAAATTGGTGGAATGGAAAACATCAATCAAGTTATATAGATACACAAGACCCTTTGTGGTTGACTAGAATAAATGCAGAACAATTTTACAAACTTCGAGAGAGTAACGAACCAAACGCAACTGATTACTATGATGCTATGAGTTGTTATGATGCAATTGTAAATATTTGTCGTTGTTGGGGCTTAAGGTGTTTTTATTGGGCTGGTAATGTTTATATCATTCAAGTAGGATTATACAATACAGCAGAAACAGGAAGTAGTCATACCAGTCCGATAAACATAAAAACAAAAAAATACAGTATTTTAGGTGTACCTCAATCAGGAATGTATAATTTTGTTGGAGACAATTCGGTTTCTAGATATCATGAAGAATTATATAGTTCGGGCGAAGGAAGAATTAAAAAATTAACAGGTACAAAGTGGAATGAATATCCACCAATAAAAAAAGTAACTACTTCATTTCCAAGTATTTCAAATGACAATATGTTTACTTTTTTCCCTCTAATTTATGGAACTACAGACTCTCCTCACACTTGGCCAAGAAATTCAGATGGAATACAAGAAATTTACCATGATATAGGTACTATAACAGATTTTGCAAGTATGACTGGTTTGTATATTGATTTGAATATGAATTTCACAAACACTTCAAATTCTAATAGTTTTATGAGATTATTCTATGCTTTACAAGCAAAACAATCTTCAGCTAGTAATTGGAATAGTAGTCTAGTAGCAGAATACAAACCACAAACTCAAGAACTTGTTTGGGAAAGCGTAAACTCTAATTCTCCACAATACTCAGTTTCAGGTGTTGCAACAATCAATTTTACAAATAGTACATTACTAGGTTCAAACTCACAGTCATTTACAAGAAAATTAGCTTTTGGTAGTAATGCTTATGGGGCTGGAGGAAGATATCATATTGTAGTAGTTCCACCAGGACAAAGTGTTATAAATATAGTGAACGGAACTTTTGTAAATAACGTGTTCAGTAATATTATACCGCCCGATGCTAGTATGACTGGAGATTGGGATTTTAGATTTATTACATTAGTTAAGGCGACAAACACAAATACTTCTAATGCGGTAGCTAGTGGAACGGTGTATGGTCATGGTACTTTCTATCAAACACAATGGACGCAATGGCATGAACTTCCGTGGGATGGTTTATATTCAGTCGGACAGGGGAGAATTGGATATCCAAGTAGTCAATATTCTAACGGTGATACTTTTTATCAGTCTCAAAATTCAGCACAAAACCCCTCAGTAATTGCAAAAGTTTCTAACGGAGCAATCGGATCTGTCGGTCAATCAACAGAGGTTTATGTTTCTTCGAGCGATACCTATGTGAAAGAAATTAAAGATACATTGTGGGGAGATTGTGAGGTAGATGATTCTCCAGGTAGTATTCAAGTTTATACAGGTACACAATGGGAATACACAAATTTCATTGGAGAGTGGGGTAGAGGTATTATTACAGGAAATAATTCAATAACAGAATTACTATGTGAAGAAACTTTATTTTTACAAAACAAACCTACTTACTTAGGAAACTATAAATTAGTAACTAGTACAACTGGTAGATTTTATTCAAGTAATCCGAACTTTCCTAGAATGATAAGTCCTGTTACAAGATTCAAAGATACATTTTTTGATGATAGAATTTTTATTCCTATAAACTTAAAAATTAACATTGGTTTGAATGAAGTTTCGGGTAAGTATTTTGAAATGGATTATTCAACTTCTTCAGTGACTTCCACTTCATCAAATTTACCTTCAACTGGACAAACATCACCAGCAGGTTATAGCTCAGATTAATTATGATAGAAGACTTTAAGACAGATAATTGGGGAAAAAGAAGAGGTAGTATTTTAGCACCTTCAGGACAAGTTATAGCTACAACTACAGAGGGTTCTGAAAACTCTAAATTCGGTGGAAATGTTATTAGAAGTTCATCTCCACAAGCACCTGATTTTTCAAATTATTTACCAAAAACATTTTTAGCATCAGCACAATATCTTAATCAATATACAGTAGATGGAGAGGGTGTACCTCAAACAGTATCATATACAAGTATAGCAATCAATACACCAGTTACACCGATTGCTTTGACTTCAGGAATGAAATTACAATTGAAGCAGGGGGGATATTGTCAAAGTATAACATTGACTGCAGATGTTAGTGATGGAGATACTTCTATTTCTGTTTCTTCATTTACACCTAACGCAGATTACCCTGAGGGTACAATAATAACAATTGATGAAGAAAATTTACTTTTTCAATACCAAAAGAAAACAGAGGGAGAAATAGCAGGTTTTTCAGTTAGTTCAACAGGACTTACAAAAGGAGGTATTACAATTAATGGTTTTTTAGATTCAGATACAATGGAGGGGGTTTCAGCAACAACAATACCAACATCTGAATCAGTTAAAGCATACGTTGATTCTCAAAGTGGAGGGGGGTCACCTACTTCAAATTTCAAAGCATTTAAGTGTTCTACAACAACAACTACATCAGTTAATGACGGAGAGGCATATGCTGTTGTTATTCCATTTGACACACAATTAGCAACCTCATCTTCTTCTAATATTTCATTTCTCGGATCGTCAGGAGCAGAGGGTATTGAGGGTAGTGAATATTCCTGGACTATGGGAACGGGTAATTTTTTAATGAGTTGGAATGTAGGTTCAAATACTAATGGTGTTAACAACAGAATATTATCAGGAGTAAAACTTCAAATTGGAGTTGCTGCAGATAGTGTTATGGAATGGATAGATATAGCTCCAAGTCATGGATACATTTACGACAGAGGTAATGGAAACGTGCGAAAAGGGTCAATGTCATTTACAACAATATATAGAAATTTAGCAGCTACTAACTACTTTAGATTAGTATTTTTTAAGGTAGAATCATCAAATGCATCAACAACAGCAATTACACTAGTAAATGCTACATCAATATCAATAACAGAACAACAATAGAAAAATGAATAATAGTGAGTTAAGAGATACGATAGAGTTTTTAGGAATAAACATTGGGGGTATAGGATTAAGTTTGACGGATTTAGACGCAGTTTTAAGGACTTTTATCTTGATAGCTACATTAGTTTATTCAATTCAAAAAATAATGTATTACAATAAAAAAAAATGAAGTCTAAATCATATTATGACTTCGATAGAAATTATCCTATGTTAAAATATTTCAAACACGATGAATTTGATTCTCCTGACAAACCTGGAAGTGGTGAGTTAATGTGTCCTGTTTTTCTCTCTAAGTTAGATGAAGCTCGGGCAAAATATAACAAACCTATGAAAATAAATTCAGGATACAGAACACCTGAATATAACAAAAAGGTAGGGGGGGTTAAAAATTCATCTCATACAAATATTCCATGTAACGCGGCCGATATATCATGCAGAAATAGTTCAGATAGATTTAGAATGATATTAGCATTGATGTCGGTTGGGTTTACTAGATTTGGAATTGGAGAGACCTTTATTCACGTAGATTTAGATGATACGAAGAATGGAGGCAACAAGGTTCCCGCTGTGATGTGGGATTATTATTAATCAAAAACACTATAAAATGAAAAATTGGTTTCAAGCATTATTTGTTAATCAAATACTAACTTCAAAAAAGTTTTGGTACGCTATATCTAGTGTAATAGTTCCGGCTATTATGACAGGTTTAGGTGTAGATGAAACAACAGCTACTAACCTCTTTATTGCATTGTTATCGTTAGCAGGATTTCAAGGTCTTGCAGATTTCGGAAAACACGCAAAAAAGAAGTAGTGAAACAATATAGACCACGACTAACTGAATATGAAAATAGATTAGTTAGTGATTTTAGAAACGCTAAAAACGTGGGTATTATTGGAGATACTCATCTACCTTATTGTATAAAAGAAACTTCAGAACATTTATCTTATTTACAATTCTGTTATGAAACATTCAATAGATTTGGGTGTTCAGAGATTGTACATATTGGAGATGAATGTGATAACGCAGCACTATCTTTTCATCAGGGAGAAGTTGAAATGCCTAATATAACAAGTGAGGCAGAACAGGCTCAAAAACAATTGAATGAATGGTATAAGACTTTTCCGAATGTTAAGGTGTGTGTTGGTAACCATTCAGCACTACCTTTTAGACAGGCGACAACAGCAGGTATTCCAAAACGATTCATGAAAACATATGAAGAAATTTGGGAAGCTCCTAAGGGTTGGAAATGGGAATTACAATGGGAAATAGACGGGGTGTTATACGAACACGGAACTGGAACTTCAGGACAGAATGGAGCTAGAAATAGGGCTATTGCAAACAGACAATCTACAGTAATAGGACATTCTCATTCTTTTGGTGGGGTTTCATATATGGCCAGCAGATCTGACATGATATTTGGACTTAATGTTGGGTGTGGAATATCGGTCAACCATATGGCGTTTGCATACGGTAAACATTTTCCTAAGAAACCAACAATAGGTTGTGGAGTTGTTTTAGATGAGGGTAGAACAGGTATTTTTATTCCTATGGATTTAGGTTCTAAAGTTATTAGAAAAAAATGTTAATAAGATTATTCAACATAATGTAATGGATAAATCTTAAAAAATTATAATTGTATTACGAATACATTTAGTATTTGATTCTACAATCGTAGTTTATTTTGTTTGAGTGGGCATCTTCGGGTGCTCACTTTTTTTATACATCACGCTAAAAATCGCCGAAAAAAATACGTGTTTTAGAAACTGAAAATGAAAAAAATCGTGTTTTAACCTAGGAAAATAATTTTTTATTTTTGTTAAAAAAGGTTGTTTATTAACATTTTTTCGTATCTTTGGGACATCAAACAACAACAAAATAAACTTAAAAATTAAAATTATGAAAAAGATTAGAATCAAATCAAACAGAACTTTCGGAGTAGAAATCGAATTTGTAGGTGCAAGACCTATTACAGTAGCTAGAGCAATTAACGATAGCGGTATAAGATGTGAAGCAGAGGGGTACAATCATATAACTAGAAATCACTGGAAAGTAGTTCCTGACGGTTCTTGTGGTTATGAAGTAGTTTCTCCTATATTAAAAGGACAAGAGGGTATGAATGAGTTAGTTAAAGTTTTAGAGATATTAAATACAACAAGAGCTAGAGTTAACAAAAAATGTGGTATTCATGTTCATGTAGGTGCTGAGGATGCAACAGGTAGAAAGGTTGCTAACTTAGTAAAATACTTCGGAGTTAACGAACATATCATTGACATGGTTGTTTCTCCTTCAAGAAGAAAATCTAATAACTGGTTTTGTAAATCAATATTTGAGACTGTATGTAAAAGAAACTATGCAAGATTTGAGGGGGAGCAGTTTGATGTAACTGAAGCTCAAAAATTAGAGTTATTCAAGAAAGTTAATCATATTGTAAAAAGAGATGAGTGGAATGAGATAGGTGTTAATTCTACAATCGCTGACATTTCTCATTACATTGGAAAAAAGAATGATAGAGAGAGATACGGAAAACTAAACTTAACTTCATTCAGAAAATACAGAACTGTAGAATTCAGAGGTTTCAATGGTTCAACTTGTCCTGAAAAGATAGGTCATTGGGTTAATTTTGTAACGTCAATGGTTGATAAAACTTTCAAAGCTAAACAAATAAAAAACAAGGTTCAAGAAGACCCAAGACTTGCTTTTGCACAAGTATTTGGAAAAGGTCCAGGAAGACAAACTCTTAAGTTTATGGGTGAAAGAGCTTTCAATTTTGGTTTATTATCCGACCCTGCTGATATGTTCCAATTCGCTACAAGAAACGGAACAATCTAATCGGTTGTTGTTTGAGAAGAGCCTGCTATGAGAATAGTGGGCTTTTCGTGGTAGAAAACGAATATTAATTAAAAACAAATAAATTATGTGTGGACTAATAGGTTATACAGGAAAAACAGGAACGTATGCTAATCCTTCAATCATACGAAAGTTAATGAGAGCAAACGACAAAAGAGGAGGTCATTCAACAGGTTTTTGGAATGGTAATCATTTTCAGAAAGTTATTGGTAAGAGTGAAAACTTACAATTGAATGGTGGTTTGAAAGCTCCTATGTTTATCGGTCATACAAGATATGCAACTCATGGAATTATAAATAAGAAGAATCAACATCCCTTTAAGTATGGAGAGGTTGTGGGTGCTCATAATGGAGTAGTACATAACTATCGTGAAGTCGGTGAGAAATTTGGTTGTAAGAAAACTGAAGTTGATAGTCAAATGATTTTCAAAGTAATGAATAAAACTGAATTAGATTTCGGTATTCTTGGAAAATTTAGTGGAGCTCTTGCGACTTTATTTTCGGTCGGAGATGGTAATTTTTATACTTATAGAAAAACCAATCCGTTGTGGGTGGGTCGTGATAAAAATGGTGGAGTATATTTTTCTTCATTGAGAGATGTAATGATAAAAGAATGTAAACTAACTAATGTATTCAAATTGAAAGAGGGTAGGCTTTATGTATGGAATGAGGGTAGAGTTATTGAGAAGATTGATATAGAACATGACCCTATTGAAAGTAAGTATGGAAGTGTTAGAAAACAATGGTGGGAGTATAGACAACCGAAAACATATTGGACACCTCAAAAGAGCTTATATAGTGGTATAACAGATCAATATGATAAGATAGATGACATTGATATTACCGACTATGAATTAACTGATGAGTTGGATCAACTTGAGTTATTTTCAAACTCTACTAGATGTGAGTGTCAAAATAATAGTGCGGAGTTGTGTTGGTGTTCTATTGACTAATTACGAAATTTGGAATATGAAATTACAAACTACATACAAGTGGGAATGCCTTTACAAAATGGAAGGTGAGGTGTTTGTATCTGAATCGTATTCCGATTTAGTCTCACAGATGAGGAAAATTCCTTTTGATAGACCTTCTACAAACAAAGAACATAGAGAAACTACCAAACGTGCTTTCTATGAGTGGGACAGAACTATTCTTGATGATACGAGTGATAAATCGTTTATATTAAGTTTAATTGATTGTAACTATCTCAAAGTACTATCATGTAATAGAAAACCTCTTAGAACGAAGAAAAATAGTGTTTAACTTAAAATTAACTAAAATGACAAACGAAAGATTTTTGTGGTATAAAAAAGAGATTGAAAGATTGAGGAAGATAGATACTGAAATTACTAACCGAGTAAGAGCTACTTATTCATTAAAAAAAGATAAAAATGAAAGTAAATAAAAACGGAAAGTTTGAAGTTCAAGAAATTCAAACAACTATAAAACAATATGATGCAAATGATTTACCAGCTTACTTTAAGTGGGATTGTGGAAATAATCCGTGGTATATAAGAGTTAGAAACAAAGAGGGTATGATAGTTTGTGACCAATTGAAACATACATATGAGGGTATTGAATATTCTTTCACAACTATAACATCATCGTTTAGTACAACTAACAAAGCAATCACAGAAGATGAATGGAGAAATGAAATGCATAAATTCCAAAAACAATTACAATGAATTACGACCAGTGGAAGTTAAGTAATCCAATAGATGACGGACATGGATATAACATGGTATCACGATGTTGTGGAGCTGAAATAATTGAGGGAGAGAATAGTAATTGTTGTGATGCAAAATTTATACCTGAAACCGATTTTTGTAGTGATTGCGAAGAACATGCTGATATAATAGAAACAATGTGTTCAGAATGTGGTTGTGAATGTGAGGAGATAGAAGATTATGAATACGAACAATTACAACGCGAATCATATTTAGAAATGATGCGTGATGAAAGATAGGGGTAGCCGAAAACCTATTAGAGTAGGCACAATTAAAATTAATATTATGAAAGGAATAGAAATTAGTACAGAAAGTACAAATGAAATCAAAAGAGAATTGATACCAAGCGGTACTCATATCGCACGATGTTATTCAATGATACATATTGGGAATGTTCATTGGGAATGGCAAGGAGAACAAAAGGTAAGTAATAAAATAAGATTGACTTTTGAATTACCAAATGAGATGAGAGATTTTGGTGGTGAGATGAAACCTATGGTTATTTCAAAAGAATATACTTTATCACTCCACGAGAAAAGTAATCTACGAAAAGACCTAGAATCTTGGAGGGGGGAGGCTTTTAGTGGTAGTCCTAGATTTGATGTAACTGATATGTTAGGAAAAGAATGTATGTTAGGTATCATGCATAAGACAGGAAAGACAGGAAATGAATATGCTACAATAAGTTCAATAAGTAAACTAGCTAATGGTATGACTTGTCCTGAACAATTTAATCCTGATTTTATTTTTAATTATCATGATAACTTTAATCAAGAGTGGTTAAATGAACAGCCTGAATGGGTTCAAAATCAAATTAAAGAGACAGATGATTATAAAAGTAAAATGAATAATTTAAAACACAACGGATCTGAAAAAGAGGATTTACCATTCTAAAATGAAAGAGATAATACTTAGAGCTAAAACAATACTATCTCAAATGTTTGGTATTGACCCTATCCACTTCGAGAGGCATACTACAAGAGAGGTGCCTGTCGTTGGGGCTAGAAGATTTCTCATAAAATTTCTTAGAGATGATTTTCAAGTACCTTACCAGGAAATATGTAAACATATTCCAGCTTTAACAAATCATGCAACAGCAATACATCATCATAAATTATTAAATGATGAATATGAATTGTATAAAAATGTTAGAGAAAGATATGACACTTTTCGGTCGGAGTTGATTAATAGTCCTAATAATTTAGTAGAAAGGGAAATAATTCAATTGACAGAAGAAAGAAAACAAATAAATAATAAACTATATAAATTAAAAAAATTACTATGAATGTAAATGGAATTAAATGTAAAACTCAAGAGCAAGCTGTTCTTGAATATCTAAAAACAGGAAAACCTATTTCTCAAGATATAGCTTACGAAGTTGTTGGAACACAAAGACTAGGAGCTATCATATGGAAATTAAGAAACAGGGGGTATGATATTTCATCAATAAACTCTAAAGGCAAAAACAGATTTGGAAATAATGTTAATTTTTGTCTTTATCATTTATCTATGACACAAGAACAAATAAGAAGAATAGAAAATGAATAGGCCTAGTTACTATTCAATCATTCCTGCAAGAGTTAGGTATTCAGATCTGAAACCGAACGCCAAACTCTTGTATGGAGAGATATCTTCTTTGACACACAAAGAGGGATATTGTTATGCTCAAAATAAATATTTTGCTGAACTATACAATGTATCAAAAAATACAATCTCACTTTGGATAGCACAACTACATCGTTATAATTTTATAGTCATCAAAATGATATATAGTGGAAAACAAATTATTGAGAGAAGAATATATATCAATGAAATAAATGAGGGTATCAATAAAAAAGAAGAGGGGGCTATCATTAAAAAGGTTGAGGATAATATAACAAGAGTTAATAATAAAAATAATATAAATAATAGAAAGTTAGAATTTGAAGAAATTGTTTTTCAAGTAACAGATATTTCAAAAGATGATTTACAAAACTTTGTTGATTATTGGACTGAATCAAATAAGTCAAATACAAAAATGAAATTTGAAATGGAAAGAACGTTTGACATAAATTTAAGATTGAAGAGGTGGATGAAAAACAAAAAAAATTGGTACAAACCTCAACAAAAATCTAAGATTGAAAATGCAATTTCTACTCATCAAAAAGCTAAAGAAATGATACAAAAAATGAATATTAATGGAAAATACTAATATTGTGTATAAACGTGTTTTTCTTCGTTCTAAACGATTTTCATATCTTTGGGGTATCATTGCATTAAAATTTTGTGAAACTAATTTTACTAGGTATAGAACATTATGATTATAAAAGAAATACAAATTGAAGAATTAAGAACTAAATGTGTTGATTTACTATCAAAAACATTCTTAGAATTAAGACAAAATCCAACTGAAGAAGATATAGTTTCACTTGCAATTATTTTAGCAGATGACTTAAAAGATGATTTCGAAAAACTATATTTTGAAGACATTGAAAAAGCATTTAGAGAGGGTGTTAGAAAAACTGATGATTTTGTAATTGGAGTGAAAACGTGGTATCGTTGGATTAAAAAACATAGAGATTTAATTTGGCAAAACTCTGACAAAGAACCAACACAAATTGATAAAAGATTAAAATATCGTTCAAGAATTGGAACTGGTATGAAATCAATAGAACATATAACTAAACAACTAAAATAATTATGAATCAATTAAACAGATCTGTTCCAACTAAACAGGAACAACTTCAAAATTTATGGACACACAAATTTATATACTGCAATCATAGAAAGTACTTACAATGGATTGAAGATGAAAACATTGAAATGATTGAAGAGTATGATGAATACTTATCTATTTTACCAAGTGAAATGATACCTATTAGAATTTGTGGAATAAGGGGGGATGAATTTGAAGATTACAAAGGAGTAAGTGAAATCAAGATATCTCCAAACATGGTAAAAATAATAACAATAGAAGAACAACAAATTTTGTTAGACGGTTATTCAATTAATGAAGAATACATAGCTCATGTATAATGTATTTGTGTATGGAACTCTTAAAAAAGGGTTTCACAATCATCCTCTAATTGAAAAGGGGGAGTATATGGGAGATGCTTATACCTGTAAAGAATATTCAATGTTAGTTTGTACGATGACTGGAATTCCTTTTGTTGTAAAAGAAGAAAACTATCCTATTATGGGAGAAGTTTATTCTGTAGATAAAAAAACATTTAATGACCTTGATAGATTAGAAGGACATCCAACATTTTATCGCAGGGAGTTGATTGATATTTTCATTCCTGATGGAATTGAAAGAATAGTAGAGATGAAAGCATGGATATATTTTTTAAGAGGGGGATATGACTTGAATACAATGTTTCTAAATACTGACGGAGAGTATAAATTTTTATGAAGAAAGATTTTCAAAACCCACTAAAACAAAAACTCATTGATTTTAGGAGTGGTAATATTAGTTTGTTTGAAGTTTTAGACTTTTTGTATAGTTTAGACCCACGAATTGAAAAAAAATTGTTAAAATTGCAGAAAAAGAATACAGAAGACCTTTATGAATCAATTGCGAAATCTGAATCCAAAAAGATGCGAAAACGAGTCTTGGGAAGATTATAAAAAAAGACGAAAGGAAAACAATAATTGGTTAAAATTCAAACTACAAGGAGAAATAGTTTGGGAAAGTAAACGAGAGGGTACTTATATTAGAAAAATACACGGAAAACTCTGAAAGCAATCATACAATTTGAAGTTTCAGACAAAGAAGGTAGATCTGAAGATGAATTAAAAGAAAAATTAGTTAATTCTATAGCAGAAATCATGGATGACTGGTTAAACGGAGATGCTGTACTAACAATAGACTTTATTCAAACATATGACACTGATAAAAATAATAAAAAGGGCGATTTCTTTGATTTCTATCCTGATGAAACTATTCATTGACATTGTAGGTGGTTCAATAACATTAATTTTAATTTTTGTATTCTATTATCCTCTTTCAATGCTATATTTACGTATAAAAAGGGTTTATTATTCAATTAAGAGGAAATTCGGCTCATTTTAACGCGTTCTAAGACATTTTCAAAGATTTTTAGTGTTATAGCTTCATATTCAACTTTTTTTCTATATTTGCAAGGTATTCATTTATTATACCTAGAATGTCGGAGGCCAATTTACAATCAAATGTCGTAAAATATCTAAAACTTCAATATCCCGAAGTAATATACTGTGCTTCCTTAGGTGGTCAATATCAGCAGCATATTTCACAAAGAAATAAAGCAAAAGCTACTGGTTATGTAAAGGGGTTTCCCGACTTAGGTATATATGAACCAAACAAACAGGGGTATTGTGGTTTATTTATAGAAATCAAACAAAAAGGGGGTTACCCTACAAAAGAACAAAAAGACTGGATTGAGAAACTAAACAAAAGAGGATACTACGCTTGTTGTGTAAGAGGATTAGATAATATCATTGATGTGATAGATAACTATATGAACAATACAATAGGTGATGAGGAAAGTAAGTCAAAAGCAACAGAAAGAAAATAGAGAGTTAAAGAAGATATATAAAGAGATAGCAGAAGAGAGACCTCATTGTTGTACAGGGTGTGGGCGGTATGACCTGCCTTTATCACACAGTCATATTATACCAAGAAGTAGAAGAAAAGATTTAGTATTAGATAAAAGAAACATAACGTATCATTGCTTGGGGGATAGTACTAGAAAAGGTTGTCATCAAATGTGGGAGGGTAGTATAGAAGATAAGGAGAGGTTATTAGACTACCATACTAATCTAGAATATATCCTTGAAGTAGATACAGAATACTACTTCTTGTTGACAGAGTTTAACTAATGATAACTAATATGCCTACATTCCCAAAAGGAAAGAAAAGACCTTGGATTCCAACTCGTGATAGAAAGACTCTTGATAACAACGGAACGAGAGCAACGAAAGAGTTTATTTCTTTTTATAATTCAAAAAGATGGCGCTCTCTAAGGCGGTATTACATACAAATGAATCCATTGTGTGAAGAGTGTTTACGGTTTGATTACACCACTCCTGGCGAATGTGTTGACCATATTATTCCAATGAGAGACGGAGGAAAAATGACCTCATTAGATAACCTGCAAACCCTCTGTAATTCTTGTCACGCAACGAAGTCAGGAAAAGAAGCATATATTATTAGAAAAAAAAAGCAAGAGATAAAAAAAAATTATAGTAAGGAGTAGAATGAATCTTAAAAACAAAAATCCATAACACCACCGACCCCCAAAAGAAAGATTTATCCCCAAAATTAAGGTAAGGGGGGGGTAGGACAAAAATAGAACAATGAAAGAAATGAAAATAGAAAAGAAATATCACTTTTATGCCGGTCATAGAAATAAA
>VTLG01014035.1_pt1 | contig 30344 bp, 48 predicted proteins | sample 4694571 | NCBI WGS metagenome assembly VTLG01 (sample SAMN12604809, study PRJNA352737) | marine metagenome | biome: ENVO:00000447; feature: ENVO:00000209|ENVO:00000569|ENVO:01000036; material: ENVO:00002151; isolation source: viral sequences binned using virsorter ...
TTGCTACCGTAGCGGGTGAAGTCAGCATGACCACCTTGGATATTGGTGGAACTAACGTCACGGCTACAGCGGCAGAACTGAATAAACTTGCCAGTGCAGGGACTCTAAAGCAAGCAGGAAAAGAAACTATATGGATTCCTGCTGCTGCCATGTACCCGACAACTACCAATGGTTGTGCAGCTTTAGCGCAGGTAGAAACTACAGCACAACAACCAGAATTAAAATGTCTGGATTTTGATGCGAGTTCAGCAGAATACGCGCAATTTACAGTAGCGTTTCCTAAGTCGTGGAACTTAGGCACGGTAACTTTTCAAGCGTTTTGGAGTCCCAGCAACGCAAACACAGGAAATGCCATTGTTGGCCTTCAGGGTTTAGCTTGTACAGAAGGCGACTTGGCTGATACTGCTTTTGGGACAGCTGTAGAAGTAACAGACGCTGGAATTGGAACGGTGGAAGATGTGCAAATGACCGCTGAAAGTGGAAATATTACAATCGCAGCGGTAGGCGGTGGATCACCAGCAGACGACGATCTCTGTTTTTTCCAGTTTTATCGAGATGCAGCAGACGGCAGCGATACGTTTACAGGAGACTTGCGGTTGCTGGGTATAAAACTATTCTTCACTACTGATGCTGCTAATGATGCTTAGGATTAGTTAGATGTCTTTTGGCTATAGAGTTTTAGGCTTTGGATCTTTCCCTAACCGCAAAGGGCCGCCTTATAACATAGAAATATTGTTAATTGGTGGAGGGGGCGGCGGTTCGTCAAGCACGCATACAGGTGCTGGCGGCGGTGGTGGCGAAGCCCTTTCCAAAACGAGCTTGGAGGTTGAAAACACAACAAGCTACACGATCACTGTAGGTGCTGGAGGAGCAAAAGCGACCTTTAACGCTTTTGGTGCTGCTGGTTCAGCCGGTGCAGATTCTTCAGCAATGGGGGAGTCAACGTCTAACGCAAACGGGGCTCCCTACAACGCAGGAGGGGCATCAAACAAAACGATAGATGGTTCTACAACAAACTATACAGGTGGTGCCTCTCCTGGTGGTCAGGATGGCGGCGGCGGCGGCGCAGGGTCTGGTGGAAATGGGAACGCTGCTCACAGTTCAACGACTGGAGGAAATGGTGGTGCAGGATATGCGAATAGCATAACCGGATCTTCCGTGAGCTACTCTGGAGGTGGTGGTGGTGGATCTCACTCCAACGTTGCGTCAAGTGGAGCGAATGGCGGCGGGGCTGGAGCGCTTTTAAACGGCACAGTTGGAGTAGCAGGAACGGTGAACACTGGAGGAGGTGGAGGTGGAGCGCACTCCGGTTATTTTTCAGGATCAAATGCAGATGCCGGAAACGGTGGTTCTGGCCTGGTTATTTTGAAAATTCCGACAGCCAATTATTCTGGAACAGTGTCTGGAAGTCCTACGGTTACAACTGATGGCAGCGACACCATTGTAAAATACACAGCGTCAGGGACTTACACAGCATGAGCCATTTTGCAAAAGTTGTTAACAGCGTAGTAACAAATGTAATTGTTGCAGAAGCTGATCATATCGCCACTTTAGATGGCGATTGGGTGAAAACGTCTTATAACATGTTTGGTGGTGTCTACTATGATCCATCAACAAATGTTCCTGCTGAAGATCAATCTTTAATTAATGGGGATGAAGCCAGAGAAAGAAAGAATTATGCAGGAATTGGATATGTATACAATGGCACTGGGTTCCATCCACCAGAACCCTTTCCAAGTTGGTCTTTAAATTCCACAAGCTACGTTTGGGAACCGCCTGTTGCTTATCCAGAATCGGACGGCAGCACATTATATTCGTGGGATGAAGATAATAGAGCTTGGGTAGAAATTGAATAATACTTTACAAGTTGTAATGGCAGGTCAGGGTTGGCCTAAAGAACCTTAATTAACCATATAAGGAGACTGAGTATGGCGCTTGTTGCAGGTGTAAAAAATATCCTCGTTAGGATTTGGGTTTGGTTGGAAAGATTAGTTGCTGAAGAAGCAGTTTACCAAAGCAAACTAGCTGCTGAAAAGTTAGCTGCTGAAAAGCTGGCTAAGATAAAAGAACAGTCAGCGAAATCTGTAAAATCCGCAGTCAGGGAAAAGATTGACGAAGTAAAATCTGATGTAAAAGAGAAGGCCAAGGCTAGTCTCAAAAAACGGGTAAAAGATAAAAGACCTGTTTACTCCCCATAGGTAAAGTGAAGGAATGACAGAAAGTGACGCATTGGCTAAGATTGAAGGGCATGAGAAGGAATGTGCTTTACGATTTAAGGCTATTGAGGAGCGGTTAGATCGAGGCACCTCGCGTATGGCTCGGCTAGAAGCTCTCATATGGTCAATGTATCCATTCATTCTAGCGTCGATATATCTGTCAAAAGATTTCTAAAGGTGCCTTGTGATAGGCGAGGTAGCAGCAGTAATATCGGCGCTGAAGCTTCTCAATGACGGTTTTAACACCTTAAAAGAGAGTGCTGGTCACGCTAAATCGTTACAGAGCCTAGTTGGTAAATGGGGCGAAGCCTCTGAAAAGTACAGGGAGGTTGAACGCGCTAAAGCTGGCTCAATGACGTATAAAGAAGCCCTTGCGATGGAGAGCGCAAAGAGGCAACTAGAGAATTTTGACAGGCAGTTTAAAGATATTTGCCTCATTCAAGGCCAGGGGGATCTTTATTTCAGCGTCAAGAACAGGATGGAAGAGTCCCGGCTTGCTCACGAAAAAGAAGTTGCGAGGATTAAATTACGGAAAAAAGAATTCCGCAAGATGATGGGCATAGTCAGTACAGTGGTCTTTGGCTGGGTGATGTTCATGGGATTCATATTTGCTGCGGTATGGATTATGGAAAACGGGACAAAATGAACGGTGATCATGGCATTTCTACTCGTTGTCCTTGTCAACGGGGAAGTAGTATCAGATGACAGAATGCTGTTTAAGAACATCTACCGTTGTAATGAATTTGCACTGGCTATAGAAGAAGGCAGGATGGGGCCAAGAAACAAGAGATATAGAAGGAATCAGAACGTGGCGGCGTACTGCATCCCAAGAATGGTTAACGAAAACACACCACTATTTGAGTGATTACTATGAAGCTAGGTCTTTTTATTCTTGTTCTACTTGTTTCTTCTTGCTCATCTATCCCTGAATGTACTAGCAGAACCTTCTCGTTTGAGATCCCATCAGGAATTCCATTTGTTGAAGGAGCCTTTGCGTTCACAAGAGACAATGTACATAGAGACTGCGGGAAAACAGTAGAGCAACTGGAGCAGGATGCTGCTGATCGTGCAAGGTTAGGCATTCAACTCTGGCCTGGGGATGACGATGACTAGCCATCAAGTGTTAAGCAAGCTTTGCGGAGAAAGCTATAAGAAGTCAACTTTTGAAGAAGCTAATATCGAAGTCCTGGTTAAGAAGAGCGTCTTTGCTTTCAGAGGGACTGATGAGCCTCTTGACGCTTTGAGAGACCTGAGGATCTTGCCTCTATGGACAAGGGAATTAGGTTTCTGCCCTGCTGGATTTCTCAAAGCCTCTAAGCGGCTGGTCAATAAGGTAACTAGCATATGTCTCGAAAGGGACATTGATCACAAGAACATTGAACTTACAGGGCATTCCCTTGGTGGCGCTGTGGCCCTTATCCTTGGTGCTTTAATGGTTCGTGACGAGATACCTCCGAAACAGATTGTGACCTTTGGTGCGCCCAGGTGTGGGCGTTTAAAGATATTAGACGGGGTGCCAGTGGCCCAATATCGACATGGCAAGGATGTCGTCCCGCTGGTGCCTCCTCTAATGAGAAGACATAATAAGCTTTTAGAGCTTGGTAGACCTGGGGATAGCTGGGTAAAGGATCATTTTGTGGTGAATTACATTAAAATGAATAAATCACCGGAGTATTGAAATGGCGAAAGCTAAAAAGCTAGAGGAACACAGCGAATTCGCCATGTATGACGTTGATGGAGATGGTACTGTCTCTGATGAAGAACTCGCCATGTCTGAACGAATGCAGGAGCTTTCCGTACTACATGAAAAGGCTGATGCACAAAAAAACATGTGCTGGTTGGCTTTACTGGGAATGCTGCTATATCCAGCATTAGTTGTTCTCTGTGATCTTTTAGGATTGGACAAGGCTGCTGAACTCCTTGAAGCGATGAGTTCGATTTACTTCGTCAGTGTCGGAGGTCTGATCAGCGTTTGGTTTGGATCAATTGCCTACCAGAAGACCAAAAACGGAGGCGCTAAATGACAGTTGACGTAGCTAGAGTCTATGAGGAAATATCGGCAGACGAAGGTAAAATCTTACATAAGTACCTTTGTTCTGAGTCTCATCCGACCATTGGGATCGGGCATAAAGTTCTGAATACGGATGCAGAGGCTGATTTACCAGTCCACGAGGTCCACGAGGAAGTCTCTGAAGATGAGTGCATATCAGAAGGGCGTTGCTATGAACTGTTTCAACAAGACGTACAGATCGCCATAGACGGTTGCCGTAGGGTTTATCCGACTTGGGAGGAATTACCTCAAGAAGCCCAGCATATTCTGGTGAACATGTGTTTTCAGCTTGGCCCAGGTGGATTGGGTAAGTTCAAGAACATGAATGCTGCCGTTGAAGAGCAAGCTTGGCTTGATATGTCTAATGAAATGATGGATTCCAGATGGGCGCAGCAGACTCCAGAACGGGCAAAAAGGCTAAGAGATAGGGTTTTAGAGGTGTCTTCAGGAGAATAAAATGGCTCATATAACGACATATGAAGATATATACGGAGTTCCTTGGTGGTGGGATTTTGTTGGTACATCCCCGTATCCTGATTTATCTTATCTTTTCAAGGCTCAAAAATCTAGGGAAGAAGCTGAAGAGATAGTAGCGCGAGCTAACAATGCTGCAACAGTAGAGGAAGCGGCAGAGATATTGTCTGATATTTATCCTGCCCCATTACAGGACATTATAGATATATTAAAAACGAACTCGGAAGGACCGTTTTACGATCCAGATTATTTCCCAGATGGCGGGGATGATGATGAAATAGTAGATCCCAACGAACAAGACACTGACCTAGACGGAAGTGGCACTGTTGCTAATTTAATTGCAGACAGCTATGTAACCGCCGTTACACCCTTTGTCCAAGATCCTGAAACAGTTAAAAAACTTATTAAGGCGTGGAATAAAGGCACTCCGTTAGATGAGGCTCTTAGCAGAATTCTACAAGAGATGATGTTAGGTGGCGGTGGTATAGGCATTGAGATTGTCGGGAAAACTCCAGAATATCTTTTAATTTCAATTCCTGGCATTCCGGCTGCATTGTTAGGAGCGGCTGGTATTAACAAAATAAGTTTAAAAAAACCTGGCGGGGGTTATAAGACGATCCCAGAAGTTATGGAAGATATAGGGGGTTCAATAAAAACAACAATAGGAAAAATAGGAGAAATACCTAGAAAAGTTATAGACAAAATAAAAGAGGTGGCTGAGATAGGAAGCACAGAAGACGTACTTGTAATTATGGAGGATATTTTTGGGGGGGGAGAATACATTGGCCCTGACGGTACGATTGTTAAAACCCCGCCTTGGGTTACTGGAGAAATCATAGGTGAGCTTAAGGATCTTCTTAAAGACCTTAGTACAAAGTGGAAAGATGGGGATGAAGATGCTATGGGGTTCTTTGGAATTCCGTTCCCAGTAATTGACGGTACAGTATACGATCCTGATGTAGAGACCAGTATAGAGGCTAGCATAGAGGCTAGTATAGATGCAGTAGATATAGAAGCCAGTATAGAAGCTAGCATAGATGCAGTAGATATAGAAGCTAGTATAGAAGCTAGTATAGAAGCTAGTATAGATGCATCTATATACGATCCTGATATAGAAGCCAGTATAGAAGCCAGTATAGAGGCTAGTATAGATGTAGAGGCTTCAATAGAGACCAGTATAGAGGCTAGTGTAGATATAGTAGAACCTAGTGTAGATGTAGTAGAACCTAGTGTAGAAGTTAGCGTAGATGTAGTAGAACCCAGCATAGAAGTTAGTGTAGATATAGTAGAACCTAGTGTAGAGCCTAGTGTAGAAGTTAGTGTAGAGCCTAGTGTAGAAGTTAGTGTAGAGCCTAGTGTAGAAGTAACGCTAGAGGTAACTCCAGAGGTTACGCCAGAGGTAACTCTTGGGGTAGAGGAAGAGGAAGACGGTGGCGGTGGCGGTGGCGGTGGCGGCGTTAGTGACGGCATGTTCTCGCCACATATAGGAGGAATTAACTACGGCCTTCCTGGGTTTAATCCTGTGCCTTACCAGCCCAAAGATTATAATGCGGCTCTTGACCGTATAATGAGAGAAAGCCTGTTTAGCGATTTTGACGTGGCTTAGATGATTATTTTAGAGGAATGATCTAATGACTTATTTAGATTTAGTAAACAACGTCCTGAGAAGGCTGAGAGAGACAGAGGTTTCTACAGTAGCCGCCAATTCGTATAGCAAGATGGTTGGTGATTTTATTAATGATGCCAAAGACCTTGTAGAGAACGCCTGGGACTGGTCTGAACTAAGGACTCTTATAACACTGACAACTTCTGATGGAGACTACACTTACACGCTGACGGGTTCAGGGCATAAGATTAAAGAGTTTCTCGTAATTAACGATACGTCAGACATAGTAATGGAATACAGGACAAGTAACTGGTTTGAAAAACAGTTCCTGTTACAAACACCTCTGAGTGGTGCGCCTAAATACTACACATACAACGGTGCTGACTCTGCTGGGGATATGATTCTGGAAGTATATCCAAAGCCTGACGGGGTTTATTCATTAAAGTTCAAAGCTGCCAAGCGTAACGCCAGTCTTAGCAGTGACTCTGATACTATGAAGATCCCAGCAGTCCCTGTGATTCACCTTGCAGTAGCTTTTGCTTCAAGGGAGCGAGGAGAAACAGGTGGAACGTCTACCCCTGAGTATTTCGAGATGGCAAACAAGTACCTGTCAGATGCCATAGCGCAAGACGCTGGCAGACATCCAGAAGAACTAATCTTCTACACGGCTTGAGAAACTAATGGCCCAAGAACTCAACAGTATAAATCTTGTAGCACCAGCCTTTAAAGGGATTAACACAGAAGACTCCCCGCTGGCTCAAGACCCGTCTTTTGCAGAAGTAGCGGATAACGCTGTTATAGACCAGCGTGGACGTATTGCTGCCCGTAAAGGACTCAGTGTTATTACAACAAACAAGACTGAGTTAGGTTCTGCCAAGATACGGGCAATCAAAGAGTTTAAAAATGACGCAGGGACCACCAAGGTCTTTTCTGTAGGTAATAACAAGATACTCAGCGGCACGACTACTCTGGCTGACGAAACCCCTGGTGGCTACAGCATCAGTGCTGACAACTGGAAGATGGTTAATTTTAACGACAGCATTTACTTCTATCAAAGGGGCTACCAGCCTTTAATCTATAACACCGTTGCTTCAGGGACTTCAGGCGGTGCTAATAGTGACGTAGTAACCTTGAGTTCTGTCAACAGTGCTGCTGGTCTTACGTCTTCGATGTACGGCAATGAAGTTCTGGCGGCTTACGGTAGGCTCTGGACAGCAGACTTCTCCGCTGATAAATCGACGGTGTACTGGTCTGATCTCCTAGCAGGGCATATATGGTCAGGTGGAAGTTCTGGCTCGATAGACATCTCTAAAGTCTGGCCTGATGGCTATGACGAGATAGTTGCCTTGTCTGCCCACAACAATCACTTGATTATTTTTGGCAAACGGAGTGTTGTTGTTTACTCAGGAGCCACCGCGCCAGCCTCGATGACGTTGGCTGATACGGTTTCCGGTGTTGGTTGTGTAGACAGGGACACAGTACAGGCTACGGGTACGGATGTATTATTCTTATCCCAGACAGGACTTAAAAGTTTCGGCAGGACAATACAAGAGAAATCCATGCCACTCAGTAGTTTGTCTGGAACGATTACTAAAGACATCATAGCTACGCTTGTAGCGGAAACAGATTTCTTCAGGTCTGTTTACCATCCAGAAGAAAACTTCTACCTGTTGACGTTTGTCAGCGAGGATTTAACTTTCTGCTTTGATGTCAGAGGCACTTTAGACAACGGTTCTTACAGGGCTACAAGATGGCCTGGGACTGGGTTTACATCTTATAACAGGCAAGATAACGGGACGTTGCTTATAGGTAGCGCACAAGGTATTGGCAAGTATTCAGGCTATCAGGATAATAGTGCTGCTTATCGGTTCCAGTACACAAGTCCTGAACTCGCCTTTGGAGATCCAGCTAAACTTAAATTTCTGAAGAAACTAAGACCCACTATCTTTGGTGGAGAAAACTCAGACATATTCTTTAGATGGGCGTATGATTTTAAATCTTCGTCCTCTTCTGCAACAATAACGCTGTCCAGTGATGCTACTTCTGAATATAACGTAGCGCAGTACAACATTGATCAGTTTTCGGCTGGAACTTTTACGTCCAGAAATACCGTGAATACGGGCGGCAGTGGTGGAACCTTATCAATTAATATGGAATCTGACATTAACGGAAAGGAAATGTCATTACAGGAAATAAACGTGCTTGCGCTATTAGGTAAAACGATATGAGCAACTATACGAAAACAAAGACTTTCAGTGTAACTAATGGAGGGTCTTACTGATGCCAGATCCTTTAGAGTATGTTTTGGGAGGGGCTGGCACTCTCGCTGGCCTTGCTCTTGCAGAAAAAGGTTATAGCGACTTAGGGAAAATAGGCGAAAGGGCTTTTAGTGGGTTTGCTGGGGCTGGTGGTCTTGCTGATGTCCTTTCAGACAGATTGGATTTCCAGCCATACTCAGTAACGACTGCTACTGGTAGTAATTTTGGCATGTCGCAAGCTCCCTCAACAGGCAGTATAGGGCGTGTCAATCCAAACCTTACCAATCAAGGTTTATTTGACTACAACGCAGCTAATACGAGTCCAGAGGTACAAGCAGCATTTGCGGCTGGAGCAAATAGCCAAGCGTCTGCTAACGAGCTTGCCGCTTTCAATATGGGAGTCCCCGATCTAAATAACGATGGCAGGATTTCAAACGAAGAGTTTTCTTCGTGGAGTGGGTATCCAGCTTGGGCTGAACAACAAGGTGGAAATTATTTAATCAACGATGGAACAGACCCTGGAGGGATTTCAGGATCAAGATTTACTGGGGAGTATGACGCAAGCGGGAACCCTATTTATGTTCAGGCTGGTACGACTGCTGGCACGACTGCTGGCACGACTGCCGGTACTACTACTGATGGTACTACTGCTGGGGGACAGTATGCTCCTGGGCAGATGGATTACCTGCTAACCCTTTCCCCTGACGAAAAAGCGTTCTACGAGGATCGTTTAGCGGGTGCTAAAAGCATGTTTGACCTTGCTGAAGGCAACACTGTTACGGTTGAAGACCCTGACGGTACTGTAAGGACAATTCCTCGTGAACAACAAGTTTACGAACGCATGATGACTGCTATGGCTCCAGAAAGGGAGCGTCAAAGGCTGGCCCTGGAAGAGCGATTAGCAGGTCAGGGCAGGTTAGGTGTCCGTACTGGCATGTTTGGCGGCACACCTGAACAACTTGCACAGGCACAGGCTGAAGAAGAAGCCAGAAACCAAGCAATTCTTAATGCAATGACTTTCGCAGGACAGGAGCAGCAACGTCAGGCTGCTTTAGGTTCAGGGATGTTAGCTGCTGGTTATGTTCCACAGGCACAGCTTCTTGGTGCAGTAACCCCAGGGATGACAGCATCAGAACGCCGCCGACAATCGGTATCTGAAGCAACAGGAGCATATGGGGAAACGTATGCCGCAGGTCTTCAGGCTCTGTTACAGTCAGCACTGGGACAGGCTGGTATTGCTGGTGGTTTTGGCACAGCTATGGCTAAAGCTGCAATAGGCGGTTTGTTTGAATAGGAGATAGGAAATGCCTACATTTTCACAACAATTTCTCGCTAACTTAGGCGGTGCAGGAGGTATGCTCCAGGGTTTTAGTGACCTTGGTGGTGCTATTGGCGGTGTTGGTGGTCAGATAAAAGAGAAACGAAAAAGGGAAGCAAACGCTGCTGAGTTAGCGCAGTACACTCAAGGCTCTCCAGAGTTTTATGAAGCCCTGTCAAGACAAGCAATAGCAGCAGGGGATACCCTTAAAGGTGCTCAATATGCAGCACAAGCGACTGAGTTAAGACGCACAGCAACCCTTACTGCGCGAGAAGATGAAGAGTACGAAAGAAAGACGCAAGAGCGAAAAGATTTAGCAGAAACGCAAATATCTCAAACAATGTTTCAGTTAAATAGGTTGCAATCCTTTATAGATAGCGAAGATGCAACAAATGAGCAGAAGACTGCTGCTCAGAACTTAAAAAAGGTGATAAGCGGGGCAGGAGATAAAGGCGGTGCTACTTTTGCAAAACAAGTAGACCTTTTGCTTGCAGGAAAATCTTATGATCCAGAGAGATATAAAGTTTATGGAAACCGTATATTTGACCAGAAGTTAGGTAAAGAGATTCCTCCTAGTCAGGCTGGAGATAGTTTAAAAGTTTCAGAATTGCGGCATGTAGCAACTCCAGAATCTTTAATTCAATATATTAAAACAGGGGATCAAAATGTATTAAAACCTCTTGAGGAAAAAGATGATGAGAAAGATAAAAAGACAGGAAACACTTTACGGGCCGATTTGCTTGCAACAGATAATGTGTTATCCACTATTGACGATGCTTTTGGTGCGACTGAGGACTACTGGGTAGTTGGTTATGATATTGCCAAATTGTTACCGCTTCCTACTGATGCTAAAACACTGGAAACATATACAAATACACTTAAATCAAACCTTGCTTTTGATCGTCTACAACAAATGAGGGATAGATCAGAAACAGGCGGGGCTTTAGGGCAAGTGTCTAACATCGAATTGAAACTTCTTGAGTCTTCTGTCGCCCAGCTTGACCCAGGCGCAAAGAATTTTAAGAAGCAATTAGCGACAGTTAGAAGGCAATATGAAAACTTTAAAAATGCTCTACTTAGCTTACCTCCTAATGATCCTAAATACATTACAATGGAAGGCAAATTGTATTACGACCGTGGCAACCAAGTACCCCGTAATATGCGATATGTTGATTTAGAAGCCATTGCAATGGAAGAGGATTCTTAAAAATGGCTATTGTTTCTGATCCAGGATTAATCGCAAAGATTGAACAAGCCAGAGGACAGACAATATCTAATGGTTTTGGAGTTGTATCCGACGAAACTGTAATAAACAAGCTAGACGCTCTTAAAGCAAAAAATGTTGAGCAGGAGGAAGGAGAAAAAGAAGAAAATGAAACCTCTGTTGCCAAAGAGGGCAGTGTTTTTGGTGACGCTCTTAGAGTTATTGGATCAATAGGGTCTAGTATTGTTGCAGAACCTGCTGCTGGTTTATACGGCATAGCTACTATGGCTGGGACTCTTGGCGATGCTGATAGGGCGTCAGCAAGCGTCCAAGAAGTAAGAGATGCCTGGACTTATAGGCCAGAAACTGTTGGTTCACAGGAGGCTTTGCAAAGTTTTGGAGAGTTGTTAACGCCTATCGCAGAAGGTTTAGAAACAGTAAGTTCTGCTTCTGGGGATGCTTTTTATGAGTGGACAGGATCTCCTGCTTTGGCTGCCGCCGCATATTCTGTGCCTACTCTTGCTTTAGAATTAATTGGCTTAAAAGGGGTTAAAGGCACTATAAGGCTAAAAGACGCTGATTTGCGAAGAGCGCAAAAAGAAATGCTGCTAGATCCAGAATTAAAATATAGTGGTTCTGTTGCTGAAGTTAAATTAAATAAAAAAGGGCAATTAGTAGAAGACAAGGCAGGTACAGCCCTAGTTAAAAATGGGATTAGGCCAAACGATACCGCAATAATTACTAATAGCACTCCCGCAACAAAGAAGCGCATGGGAAAAATGGTAGAGGCTTTTGAGGATGCGAAAGGGAATGACGTTTTAGCCATGTCAAACAAAACTACTCAAACTATAGGAGACTCTGTTACGTCTAGGCTTCAGGCTTTGCAAGCTAGACGCAAAGCGGCAGGGGAAAGGCTAGAAGCTGTGGTAGACGGGGATCTTGGGGGAACTCCTGTAGACATAACTAGCTCTCTGTCAGACATAAATGCAGTATTAGAGGCTGAAGGAATCGTGCCTGTTGTTATAAACGGTAAACTCCGGTTGCCCAAAACTCGTGTTGGCAAAACGGGAAAAAAGCAAGGGCATTGGTCGAAAGGCACTGTATTTGAGGCTTCAGTGATGGCTCCCGCAAGAAGAGTAATAGAAGACGTATATAAACTTTTTGACATGAAAACAATGTTAGGGGCAACAGACCTAAAACACGCACATAACTTAAAAAAGAACTTAGATGAACTCGTGGACGCTGCAAAATTGGCAGAGGCCGGAGTCTCTGGCAATACAATAAGAGCTATCGCTGGAATGAGGAAGCAGATTAATGACCTCTTAGGGAAGGTTGATGCTTATGGTGCTGTAAACAGGGAATTAAGCGAAATAATCGAGGTAATGAAACCTTTTGGGAAGCATTTAAAACAAGGAGAAAAGTGGTCAGACGCAAAGGTTTCTTCTGTTGTTGGCGAAAGAATGAAGACTTTATCGGCAGACTCTGCTTCCGCAGTTGAGCTTGTGTCTGAATTATCTGACCTAGAAAAGACATTGAGGAGGCAGAAAATACCTTTCCCAGACGACCCTAGAGCGTTAATTGTATTTAGGGAAACATTGCTAGAAAACTTTAATCTACCCCCTGCTATACCAGCTTCTCAGGCGGGGAGTGCGTTAACTGGCGCGGCTGCTTCTATGTCTATTGGAAACACTTTTGGAGCAGCGCATGATGTCGCCAGACTCGTTAGGTCAGGCATGGATATAAAAAAGGCTAAAAAACTAGCGGCACAGAATAAAAAAGCATTTAACATCATCAAAATGGCGGTAAACCAATAAAGAAAAATATTAACCAGTAACAGGCTTACAGTATCCCATAAGGACACTACAGGCTTTACGGACAGCCTCATCTTCAGCAATCTCTGCATGTAGTTTGCAGAACTCCCGCACCACAGTAACCTGGAAGTCTTCAGTTAGTATCTTGTTGACCTTATCCATCTCGTAAACCTTTCTGGATGCCTGATCCCACTCTTCTGGGGTTGCTTCATTAATGCTCATTATCTTGCCTCTGTATATTCGCTTTCTGGCTGAGGGAGAGCAATGCCTAGACTAATAGACCACTCCTCTATTCTCCGTAGTAAATCTATTAACTCGCCCTTGTTCATCTTTGGGCTGGTAAGAGTCTTCTGTTGCTCATCAACCAAAGTCTTACCTATCTTGAATGCTTTGGTTTTCCCAAGGAAAAGCTGGCATACATACTTGTGCATTTTGTGGCCTTCGTTGTCCCATCCTACAAAATCAGTAGGCCATCTTTCCTTTGATACCTCTGTCAAATGCCGCATCCATATCCAGAACACGGCATAACAGTCCAGCAATCCAGTGTGCTTGGTAATCTTAATATCAACAGGGTATTCAAGATCAATAGCCTTGGTTGACGTTTCTATAAACTCCAGCAGAGCCTCTCTTGACATAGCCTTGCCGTTAATTTCTTTAGCTGTAATTGCACTCATACGTAATCCATTGGAGTCATTTCTGGCAGGTCAGTTGCCGACCTATCTTCTGATACTTGATGTCTGGTTCTAAAAAAACCATCGTATTCAGGGTACATCCTCATAAATCGTCTGGAGTAGAAAGCAGGATAGTTATTGCCTAGCTTGAACTGGCTTACACCATCACCACCAGCATCCTTCTCCCAGCGGATACGTTCAAATACAGCTTTAGCAGAGTAATTCTTGTAACCTCTATCAATCATCTGGAAGGTAAACTGTACGAATAGCTCCCAGACTTCAGGGTGTTCCACGTGAAACGCCTGGCACTGATCGCGTATCTCATCATGTCTTGTCTTGGTCATTCTCTAGCTCCCGCCACCATGCAATCGCACTGTCCAACCGTTTCTGGCTGTAAGATAGCTGTTTCTCCAATTGCCCGATGCGCCACTCAAGCTCCCTGTTCTGTTCAGCTACTCGATAAGAGATTTGATTTGCTTGTCTATAGCAGTTTCTCCAGAAAGTTTCCGCTTCTGTCTCGACCACTTGCTTGTTTGCCTCTTGATGAATTTGAGGATCTCTTCGTTTGGCTGTTTCGGAGGCACCTTCTCGCATGGGTATGATCCTGTTAATTCTTTAGTCTTGTGGTATGCCCAGCCCTGCTTAAACCCTCGTCGATTAGCAAAGTGCAGGAACATGGCATATGCCTCTAATCTTGATTCCTTACAGTATTCTTTCCTGACCTGCTTGATCTCGATCAATTCTCCCCTCTCATTCTCCACCTTGGACTTAGGGATGTACCTGTAACCACAGGCAGGGCATATAGTCGAAGTCTTTAATGCCCCGCAATTAGGACACGGATTAGGCTCTAGTTTCTCTCTCTTGGGCTGTTGCTTCCTCGTTCCGTTGTTTAACTCGTCATGGAGGATGTCTGTCACAAACCCCAGCCTGTGAGTGGTATCAGAATGGTCTAATATGAGCGAATAATTCTTCCCGTCAGCCGTTCTGAGTGATCTGCCGACCATCTGGACGTATTTAATCTCTGATTTAGTCGGAGCAGCCAGAATAAGCGTCCTAACGTCCCAATCTACCCCCGCAACGAGACATCCCACATTACAGACTACCTTGGTACGGCCTTGGTGAAAGGCTCTCCTGATGCTCTCTCGTTCGTCTGCTGGGGTCTTAGCGTCTATATAACCAGCGGGGACTCCACGTTCCAGGAAACGTGCCTGGATCTCAGCAGCATGAGCACGGTTGACAGCGAACAATAATGTCTTCTCATGGGTAGAGCGTTCCAGCCAAGTGTCAACGATTGAGGCAATCAGGGTAGTATTAGCAACCCTTTTGTATAATTCGCCCTGATGGTACTCGCCAGCGACCGTCTTAATCCCCTGAAGGTCAGGGGTAGAGGGTGCAAAGACCCTAAAATCGGATAAATAACCCTCATCAATCATTTCCTGGGTAGAATTACCAACCACTAAGGATTCCCAGTGGTTGCCCATGCCGACAGACCACGGGGTTGCAGTCAAACCAACGAAAGTTCCCCCCATTTTCATCCAATGCTGGACAAAAGCACTCCTTCTGTGGGCTTCATCAACAATAACGAGGTCAACATCAGGGTAAATCTTGCGTCTTGACAGTGTTTCAACAGAGCATATCTGGCAGACAGCATCAGGATCGTAAAGATGATGGTCTGCCTGGATAACACCAAGATCACTAATGCCCTGCTCATAAAAAGATTTCCATGTCTGGTCAATCAATGAGATGTAAGGCACAAGAAAGGCGACCTTCTTACCTTTTGCCAAGGCTCTTTTAACAATATCCCCTGCAATAACGGTCTTTCCAGAGCCAGTAGGAAGCTGAAGAATGACTGATCCCTTCGCAGCAGCCTGTCTGGTAGCCTCAATCGCCTGAATTTGATACGGGCGTAGTTCCATATGACTCCATAAACTCCTTTGTCGTCTTGCCAAGTTCTAAACATTCTGGGAAAAACTGCCTCTCCTCGTTCAAATGGCGAAACTTCACCTCGAAATATTCCTTTTCCTTGAAACACTCCTGGGCAGTGGGGTATTCATCCCACAAAATGATGCCAAAATAGCTGAAAAAGTAGAGGCTAATCACTTTTATCCACCAAGACTTTGTTTACAGGGTTTTCCCAGTCAACTAGGTCAACCCCAATCATGGATGGCGAGCTATTTAAGGCAGCTACCACTGCATCTAGGCCACAAGCCTCGCCCGTCCCGTAGTCCTCAACTGAAATAGTGATCTTGATTTCTTGAAAATGCCTCATCTATACACCCAATTTGTCTAATAATTGTTGTTTGGATTCTGCCTGGTATTGATCACACCACTGGCTGACGCCACACCAGTCCTGTGTGCAGCGTGTTTTTTCGCCTCTACGAATCTCAACGTAGTGATTACTGCCTTCCTTTGCTACCCGCTCCTCAGCTTCAGCCTCAGAGGGGAAAAGCCTGACTGCGCTTTTCCGACCCTTCTTCATCACTGCATAGACGGTAGCTTTCTCCCACATCTCTTCTGAGGTGCAGTGAATCAAGTTTTCAGTGTTTGCAGCCTCGATATGTGCCTTCATCTGAGATTCAACGTAGCTGTCCTGTTCCTCGTTTGACCAGAGAGGGATGTCAATAATGACGATAGGCGCGGAAGGGTAATCTCCCCCTTCCTCTGCCTTTCTACGCACCCAATCTCTCAATAAAGCGACAATCTGAACCTTTTTGACCGTCTGACCCTTGGCTTTACGGACCAGATAGGCATAAACATTTAATTGTTTGTGCCAGGATGACTTGTCATAAACAACAGACCAGACAGAGGTGACTTTAAAGTCTGAGATTATGACTCCATCAGGGGTCACCTCTTGAGCATCAATCGCACCAGACAGCTTCCATACCTTATTCTTCATCATGCTCACCCATGCTGATTTCTACCTCTGCAAAAAGCCGCTCTTCAGTGATGACGTCAGAGCCTTTTAAAGACTCCTCAAACATCGTGTGAACTGAGGTGCCAAATCGACTCCAAACGAAATCGACAGCATCCCTGGTTTGCTCATGCTCGTGTTCCCTCTGCAACTGGGCAATTCTGGGGCTGTCGATCAACTGGGTGACGCTTATATCGCTGTCACCACGCGAATAATCGCTGTGGGTCAAAGCGTTAACGACAAATTGAGGCAGATTAAACTTGTTGGTAATCATCAGAAGGGTAAATCTTCGTCATCACCAAGAGGAAACGAAGAAACCTGTGGCTCCTTCACGAATTTATCTTGGATTTTTCCCGTCAGAACAGGAGCGTTATTGCTAGAACTCTCATTTTTCCAGAGTGATATATCCAGACGCTCGCCTTCCCTTATGTCCCTGTGGGCATAAATATGGCCTTTCAGCACTGGGGCGCTGGCTGTGGTGCTTTCGTTTTTCCACAATGCAGTTTTCCCGCGATTGTCATAAGATTGGTCGCTCATTGTATGTTCTCCTTTAATGAACTATTAAAATTGCCTCAGACGCTCTCAGAGCCGTTTTGAGGGTTATTTCGCATAGGCTGTTGACACAGCAATGCCATCGCCAAAATCCTCACAGACCGCTTCTGTGAGTTCTTTCGGGCTTAATTCTCCGTTATATCGTCTAACTAGGTAGATTTCGTCAAAAACAGACCATTCTGGGACGTCATCTCGGTTGGGTTTAAGGACTGCCATCATGAGAAAATGTCCTCAATGCTGTTACGGTCATGTTCTATTGAATTTTGGTACATCTCCTCTTCTTCAGCCTCTGTGTAAGGTGATTCTGCCTCTAGGGCTGAACGAGCTTGCAAAGCATCTGGATAAAGCTCCCTGGCGTAGCCAAAATGAACACCGGCTCGCTTAAACGCATCTGAAAACCCGCCTTTCTCGCCCTCTATGCTAGTTTCTCCCGCTCCATCCGACTTCCAGATCCACTCACCGTCCATCCTAATGCCCAGTTTGCAACAAACCTTGCCTGCGACCTCGTGGAAACGGGTCTGCCAGTTCGCTGGTCCGACTTCAAGGTCAAGTCTTTCCATCAAAGCTCTTGCAGTGATGTAGCTTAAACTCTTACCGCCTGGACCTTTGCGGGTCTTAACTGCCTTTTTCGGGAATGGTTTTACCATTGTTATGCTCCAATTCAATCAATTCAAAAAGGTATGCTTCTGCTTCTGCCCTGGTTTTGCCAGTTGCAATCAGCGGTCTGCCATTTTTCTTCGCAAAAGCGGTGTATTGAGGGATTTTGCTATCTCGCCAGCTTGTGACTTCAACACCTTTCAGCCAGGAATCACGCACCAAACAGGTTTTTTTGCTAATCATCGTGGTCCCCCATTGAAATTTCGCAGTCCCGAACAAGAGTTTTAAGAAACTTTGTGTTCACACCATGCGCTGGGTCATCCCCTCTAGCCTCGAAAATTAAATCTGAAATCGTGCTTTGGTAGAAGTCCTCGACTTTTTGAAGGGCTTCCTGAAATTCAGACAAACCTTCAAGCCCGACCTGTTTTTGAATCCTCAACAGGTTGTACTGAAGACCTTCCAGTCTTTCCAATCCCTCTGCAAACTTGCTGTGATCCGCTCTAAACTTATCCATTGTCTGTCCTCACGCTCTTAGCTAGGGATTCTATCCCAGGACGCATTGCCTCAAGCGCCTCTGTCTTGCCACTCCAAAACGCCTTGACGAGAAGATACTCAAGCAATTCTTTCGCTTCTTTGGAGCCGACCGTCCCTGAAATAATCTGGCTCAGAAAGTCATCAAGCTCTTCTGCGATCTCGCCATTCTCCATCCCAGCAACTCTTTCTCTGTTTGGACTCATTGTCTTCCCTCACTTGATTTCTGCCCATAGTACCTAGCTTTCCCCTGTCTTCAATCATCATAACTTCTGCTTATTATCCTCTATCAGTTTCCTTGATACTCCAGAGGTTACGGGCGCAGAACAACTTTTTCCCACCTGCATCAGTCCAGTATGGCTGAAGCACTGCTCCTTAGCGGAGCGTGGTAATCATCACATTCCCTTCCAGTCGCAACCTGGAAGACACCCTACTAACTGCTCCGACAGATCGAAGCGGGTGCATCTGCTTTCTTAGGGGGTAACTCTTCGTGAAGTTGTCACACGTACCATCAAGCTACCACTAGTGCTATGTTCCAATGCAGCCACACTTCTGGCTGACGGATGGGAACGAGTACCTCCATATACCTCAAAATACCAAGATATACTTGTGTTGACTGTGGCTAAGCCGTGGTTTAAGGTGCGAAAACTGAGGTAAGTTGCTGCGGTTTCCCTCACCTTATCGTAGCGGCGTAGCTGGAGTCTTCGCAGGACATCCTCGCTCAATTCCAATCTAACATACTGACAAGGCTTTGCAAGTGCGTAGCCCCAGGAATCTTCAAAAGAAATCATTAGCCCAGCTAAAACGCAAACTGTGGGAAGTCTTCTCTCTCTTCATTCGACAACGTGATACTGACGATGACGGCTATGGTAGCTGTATATCGTGCGGTAAGTCCCTAGAATTAGGCACTAAAGACTGCCAAGCAGGGCACTATATTCCAAAAGGGCAGGGAGGATCTCATTACCTTGGCTTACCTAGATTCCCTGACGACCTTCTCTGCGAGAGAAATGTGAACTTGCAGTGTTCAAAATGCAACATGATTGAAGGCGGAAACTTTATTAACTACGAAATAGGGCTTCGCCAGAAGTACGGTGATGAAAAGGTTGACGAGCTTAAAGAGGCAGGGGCTATTAATCCAGTATTTAAACGAACAAAGCCCGACCTAATAGAAATCATCGAACACTATAAAAGCCTTCTGGTCTGAAATTCCCATAAAAAAGAAACGTCCCCCCCTTATAAACAAAGGGCTGCGGAGGTTTATGGTCAAGCGACAAAAAGTGCACAAAATGTCGCCTAACACATTTTTATTTGCTTGTCGTGGCAATTGCCACAAATAATTGGCAAATGCCAAAATTAATTGGCAAATGCCAAAATTAATTGTCAATCGGTGCTTTCAGTCCTGTTTTGATCCTTGTTAACAATCAATCGGTATTCATGCAGACCCTTGTACGCATTGCCTCTTCGCCGCCTATCGACCGTATGGCTGCCGAATTTCTCTTTTCTCAAGTCTCTCAACCTCGCAGAGATGCCAGCCTGAGAATGTCCATCGCCTAAAGTTTCCTCTATCTCAGACAGGGTTCTCCAAGATCCATCCTTCATGCAGTTAAATACTCCCAGGTTTTGACCTGTTAGCCGCTTGAAATCATGGTTACTTTCGTAAGTTTCCCCGTCAAAATGGGCTGCTGGCGGGTCACCCCTTAAACAAGCGGGACACTGCTGATGAATAACATCGCTAAACGGATGTCCTTTGTTACATTTTACGATTGTCATATTCTCACCTCACCATTGTTAAAAATGGACAAATTGACCTCAAAATGTCCTTGCTAATCAAAAATAACCTCTAAATGTTTATCAGCCCATACCTGGCTGACCCCAGACTTCTTAATTATTTCGTTTTTGATGGTTTCTGATTTTTGTTGTTTAACGAATTCTTTAGCAGATTTATGATCTGGGAAGTAATCCAGTACCTCGTAAGTTGGAGAACCCCAGGCAATATCGCCATAATCAGCCCAAATCTTGTATTTGCCATCATTGAATTTAATAACAACGTAGTTCTTCATACCCTCACCTCTTATTTAATGCCCGAAATTGCATCCAACAATCCATTTCTCACCATTTACTGTTACAGCGGTTTCAAAACCACCGCAACACCCAGTACTTTCTTTTTCTAAAAACGAATCTTTTAGGAAATTATCCCTAGCCCTGAAAGCCCTGTAATTGTCTGCGAAATCAAGGTCATTTCTGCCTACTTCGTAATCTAACGCTTCCATAACTTCGTCAGGGTATATGATTGTCTCACCTGGGACATGTTCCCATCTGTCTGTCATTCTCTTAACGGAATGCTCTGGAACGTTATGTATTGAGCCAAAATATTCAGCACAATGGTAAACTGTGGCATCCTGGTGTAGTTCTATATAAGGCTGAATTTCCCACAACTGGGAGAAAGTATTGCTAACGGTTACAAGCTTGCCAGCATTCAAGGCTTTTTTTGTTTGTTCCAGGCACCAGGCATGTGCTTGTTTCAACTTTTCAGGGTCAAAAGCGTAGGGAATGCCGAAAAATTGGTCAGCCTCAAAATGGTGACCATGATACTCTGCTGCCATTTGCCCGGCCCTGGTGGATTTGCCAGTTCCAGGTAAGCCCCTGAATAGATGGAGCCTGGAATTTATAGCCTTTGTATCACCAAGGTGCTTGTATGGTGTAATGGTTGACTTGGTCACATTTTAACTCCAGTTCTGAAAATAAAGCTTCCCGGTTAAGGTTAAATTGTCGCAGGCTGGCAATGTCCCATGCTCTCGAAGCACATCATTGCTATGAACTGGTTTAATACCTGACGCACAACTAACGGTTATATGCGGATGAATGTTTTGAATGGGTAAACCTGGGATATCCTCGACCGATAAAACGTTAATATCATTATCGGAATAATATCCCGTTACTTTTAGCGTGTATTCTGCCCCTATTTTAGGGGTTAATTCCTGTATCAATTCGTCGGATGGTTTAAACGCCACAGTTAAATGGTGGAATTGTTCATTTTCCAATAATGGGAAATCAAAGTTATCTTTTATCCAGGCTGTATTTTCCTGAATTTCTAACGCTATAAATCCTATTGTCATGGTTTCACCTATTAGTGCATTGCAATAATGATATCTAGATCGCGGAACCTATCGGAACCGCATGCATGCCCGGATGGTGTACAAGTTCCGCATTTACCAGGACATGTGAAAGCTTTTGAACCGTGGGCTTCTCTTAAAAGCTTGTTGTGTTCTCGTGTGCCATGGTCCGAGCTTTTAACTGCCCGACCGATAGGGACCGCTATAAATTCGCCCCTGGTGATAGGCAATCGCTTAACATGGTTAACAATCGATTGAGCGTGTTTATGTCCACCACTAACGTTTAGCAGATAGTTATCAGGCCAGGTATCACCAGTAACATCGAGAGCGGTATCGTATCCAAGCAATTCCAAAAAGCTTTTACTGTACCCGTAACACGCGATATTTTGCCTATTGCGTAGGGTTTCCATCCAAAAATGTATATCCTCGACGTTTCTAAAATCACCATCAACGTATAGCCTAAAGTCTATTTTTGGGATATCTCTAAACTTTCTAGACGTTAGAATTTCATCTAATGCCTCAATTATTGAGCTTTGCCCTGGCTCGTCATTCAATAGGAAAGTATTTTGTACTTGTCGGCAGAATGCGGCAGGATAGCGCCAGGATTTAAACGAATAGCAGAAATTGACACAATCACCAGCACCAGGGCAGAAACCTGTACCAGGTAAACCACTAAATGCGACAAATGGCAGTTTAGAATTACCAATCCTGAATATTGAGAATTGAACGTCACCAGTAGTCAGAAAAGCTTTAAGCTTGTTTAACTCTTTTATCCAACCTGGTTTATCTTCGTTTGCTAGTAGATTGTCTATAGCATTGATTGCCTGGCAACTATTGCCAAGCTTTGAAGCTTCAATTAATTGATTTAAGTTTTTTAACTTCATAGCCTCACCTATTTAGTTTATCGTTTGTCACTACCACAAAAGCCGAACTGAATCGGCTTATGGTCTATTGTGGTATGGGGTTTAGAATCCCATTAGGATTAAAACTGTACCAATTAGACCGCCAAATATTGGCAGTGAACAGACTGCAATTGTTTCGATGACGGTACGTTTTAGGACGCTACCACCGTGCCGCATGTCACTTGCTATTTGCATGGCTCCAATGGTGATAAAGAGCAACATTGAGAATAGGAAACAGAATAGGATTAGATCAATGATCATTACGCAACACCTCGCAGAAGAGTGTCTGTATCTGCCTGTTCAATGTTGATGGTGTAGCCCATTGTCTTGATAAGGTTAAGAGTACGGGCTGTCAGTGTCTTTGTATCTGCTATAGCGGCGAATAACTCGCTTTGCTCGCAAGCGGGATACGCGACTTGTTGCCCGTAGTTGTTTTTGAGTCTAATTGTAATTTCCACGTTGTTCTCCTGTTTATAAACGAAATATCTCATCTTCCTTGCGACCAAGGTTTTCAAACCGCCATTCGCATTCAGCCAACGCCGTTTGTAGTGTCTGAAAAATCTTTTCTACTTGTTCGGCATCGTAATTGTAATTTGTACGGTTAGACAGGTTGCCAATTAGCCGTATGTCTTTGAGCGTTTTGTTCACTCGCTTCTCTGCCAACCTCGCAAAATTTTTCTTTGGGTCAGGTTTCATGCTTGTTCTCCGGTGTCTAGCAGACCCGCGCCTAGTCTAAATCGGTAAAATTCTCCGCTCAGGTTATTAAATTCTTTTTCCAAACTTGCTAGCTGGCTCCATACATCCGTGACTGTCAGAAAAAAATCTATTTGTTCTTTTGTCATTCCGTTAGGGGCTAATTCATGGCCCCTATCTGCCAGTTTGCTCGCCAGTTCCGCAATGTTTTTTTGCTGAACCGGAAATCCGTTTGAAGAAAGCCATCGGTTGTATCGCGCTGAAAGCTCTATGTACATTGTGTCGATTGTTTCTTGATTCATGACGCTACGCCCTCAGATCGATTACAGCGGCTATATAGGCTGTTTTGGGCGTCCTCTAGGTCGTCGAAGTAGTAGCCCCATGACGTTGAATCTAGTTGCTCTGGATTAATCCACCATGTCACGTATTCGTGCCCACGATCTGCCAGCACATAGTATTCGCGCCCGTATGGTGTGATTTTGCTGTCAATATCTAGGACAGTAGCCCCGTTTGGCAGTATTTGACCTTTATCAATCATATTTATTATCCTCGCCTTTCGTTATAAGTGTCTGTTATTTGGGGCGTTTCTTGCCCCGATCAATTGAAACTACTCGATTAGCTTATATAGGTACAGCAACTTTTGACTGTATAACTTCCATGAATATGGCACGATAATTGGTGCCTATAAATATCCTCTAAAATATGGTAAAATATTTAGTTACTTATAAAGACTGCACACCAAAATAAGCCAGAATGATGATTGACTGGAATGTGCTTGTAGGCTCCATTTGCCGTTCACACTTATCTTCACCCAGGTGTACTATCACTCACATGAATAGTGCTCATCTTCCAAGCGCCATCACTGAGAATGATGCAAGATCCGCTGTACATCACTGAAATCAATGGGGCGGGGAGGGTGATCACGCAATGATATTATTAGTAGTACCAACCCACATACAAAATAAGGTAATTTTCAATCTGATACAGGTTACAACTGCTTGATGTATCACTTCTAATATTTTATAACTCTTTTATTTGATTGGAGTGTCTCAGTGTTAACTGATAAAGACAGGGAAAGGATTGCTGAAAGGCGAGAGGTGAATGTAAAGGAAAGGAATCTCTTGAAGAGGCATCAGGGTCGGCCTCCTGTCAAGGATATTACTGAGAAGAAGCGGGGTAATCGTAAGGCTCTTGGTCGTCCCAAGGGTGATGCAGCGATTATCAACGAGTACAAGGCTCGTATGTTGGCTTCCCCCAAGTCAAAGAAGGTCTTAGAAGCTATTTTCAACGCTGCGCTGGACGATGATCACAAGCATCAGGCGGCTGCATGGAAGCTGGTTATGGATCGTATGCTTCCCGTTGCTGCTTTTGAGAAGGAAATCGTCAAAGACGGCGGTAGAAGTTCCATCCAGATTAATATATCGGGCGTAGCAGCGGTTGATGTTCCTGACCAACCCCCTATAGAGGGAGAATTTGAATGATCAAGTGGCTGAAAAAGCTCTTATCCAGAAAACCGAAGCAGAGAGCCAGGGATGAGAAAGGCCGTTTTCTGAAGGATGATCCCAAAACCAGAAAAAACGAAGCTTATGAGTAAGTTTCAGCAGTTATTCTTCTTTCCTGCTGACGTTATTTCGGTTTATGACGGTGATACCATCACAACGGAGATAAGACTGCCGTTTAATATCTCCAGACGTTCTAAAGTCCGTCTTGCGAAGATAGATACCCCTGAAATACGCACCCGCAGTGCGGTTGAGAAGGCACTAGGCTATAAGGCCAGGGGCAGGATGAAGGAGCTTTGTGGTGACCGTGTTTGGTTAGAGTCGCTGGGGAAGGGTAAAGCAGACAAGTACGGTCGAGTTCTGGCTAACCTTTACACCCTTGATGGCGAGGACATTGCCCAGACCCTGATATTTGAGGGGTTAGGTGTTGCCTACGATGGTGGTAAGAAGGTCCATGTCTGGGGCTGAGTTAAACATTGAACTCCTGCCGTGGCAGCAGGAAGTCTGGAACGACACCACCCGTTTTAAGATCGTTGCTGCTGGTAGACGAACCGGAAAGTCCCGATTAGCCGCATGGATGTTGATTATCAACGCCCTTCAGGCTGATAAAGGCCATGTCTTCTACGTTGCCCCCACTCAGGGACAGGCTAGGGACATTATGTGGCAAACCCTTTTAGAGTTAGGCCATCCCGTTGTTTCTGGCTCACATATCAATAATCTACAGATCAAATTAATCAATGGAGCCACGATTAGTTTAAAAGGTGCTGACCGACCTGAGACCATGCGTGGTGTATCCCTGAAGTTCCTGGTTCTCGATGAATACGCTGACATGAAACCTGAAGTCTTTGAGCAGATCCTCAGACCTGCCCTGACTGACCAGAAAGGTGCAGCGATGTTTGTCGGCACTCCCATAGGCCGTAATCACTTCTATGAACTCTATAAATACGCTGAATTGGGTGATGACCCGACTTACAAGACCTGGCACTACACTTCCTATGACAATCCCCTGTTAGACCCTGCTGAAATAGACACAGCGAAGAAGTCGATGTCCTCTTACGCCTTCCGTCAGGAGTTCATGGCATCTTTTGAAGCTCGTGGCTCAGAGATGTTCAAGGAAGACTGGGTTAAGTACGGTTCTGAACCTGAAGTGGGCGATTATTACATTGCTATCGACCTTGCAGGGTTTGAGGAAGTAGGCAAAAAGCGTTCCAAGAATACAAAACTTGACAATACAGCGATTGCTGTAGTGATGGTAACTGATGCGGGTGACTGGTATATTAAGGAGATTATCCACGGCAGATGGGATCTCAACGAAACAGCCCAGAAGATTTTTAACGTAGTAGACAAGTATCAGCCTGTGTCTGTAGGCATTGAGCGAGGCATTGCCAAGCAAGCGGTAATGTCCCCCTTAACGGATTTACAAAAGAGATATAACAAGTTCTTCAGGGTTGTTGAGCTAACACATGGTAATCGTAAGAAAACAGACCGCATTATGTGGGCGTTACAGGGCAGATTTGAGAACGGAGTTATCTCGTTAGAAAAGGGCGATTGGAATATCAAGTTCCTTGATGAACTCTTCCAGTTCCCTGATCCGCTAACCCATGATGACCTTGTAGATGCGTTAAGCTATATTGATCAACTTGCCCAAGTCCCTTACGGGGTGAATGAAATAGAATTTGATGATCTTGAGATACTCGACGTTATAGCTGGATATTAGAAGGGACCGTTTCTATTGAAAAAATTAGTGTGCAATAGCAGAGCATGTTTGAATGAAGCGCCAATGACTGATGACCCTTTAAAGGAGTGGTGCAACGCCTGTTATCCTAAGAGAGTAGACAGGCAACAACGCAGTCAGCGCACTCTGAAGCACCAAATTGATTTTGTTAATCGGTGTTGGCGTGTGCCGACATGGAGGCCGGCATGAGAGATATATGCAATAAAACAGCATCAGGTTGTTGATATGCCTTCTTTTAAAGACGATTTCTATAAAGCTATAAACGAAGCAAAAGTTGATCCTGAAGAGGCTCAATTAGAGTTTGCAGACGATGATTCTAGGTGGGGGGAAACAAAAAGAGGTGAAGACTCTGAAACAGGGAAAACAAGAATATTAATAAATCATAAGGCTTTTAAAAACAACCCAGATACTGGCCCAGAATACGAAAAAGAAATGCTTATCGGTGAAGGTCTTCATCTAATAAAAGACATAGACCCTGAAAGGGCAGAAAGGCTTTATCAGAAAGCTGTTAACGATCCTCCAGTTTTGAGGTGGTTACAAGAGTCTTTTGCTTTAGAAAAGGAAACTAAAGGAGAAAAAAGGCCGTTTGAGTCGTGGGTTAGAAATTCAAGACTAGATCAAATTATTGGTGGTTATTTGTTTGGCGGGAAAAACTCATCAGTACCTACAATGCAAGCGTGGCCCACAGAAAAACTTCCTTATGGAACTGAATTTAAAGAAGAAATTATAAAGCTTAAAAAAGATTTAGGGCTTTAAAGGGTTATTTATGAGCGAATTATACGAAGTAGATCCGCTTTTGATAGAACAATCTATCGAAAGCTGGGTTATCACAAAGTGTGATGACTGGCGAAATCATTACGAATCTAATTACTCCTACCGCTTTGACGAATACTACAGGCTCTGGCGTGGTATCTGGGATTCTGCTGATAGCGAAAGGTCTTCAGAGCGTTCAAGGATCATATCCCCTGCCTTACAACAGGCCGTAGAGTCTAATGTTGCAGAACTGGAAGAAGCCACCTTTGGGCGTGGCAAGTGGTTTGATGTTTCAGATAACTTAGGCGACACACAACCCCAGGATGTCCAGTTCCTGAGAAACAAGCTCACTGAAGACTTTGAAGACTGCAAGGTACGCAAGTCTGTAGCGGAGTGCTTAATCAACGCTGCTGTATTTGGTACAGGTGTTGGTGAACTGGTCATTGAAGAAATGAAGGAGATGGCTCCTGCTACCCAGCCTATCATGGGCGGTGATCTCCAGGCGGTTGGTGTCAGCATAGAGGAAAGGGTTAAGGTCAAGTTAAAGCCTGTCATGCCCCAGAATTTCCTGATTGACCCCGTTTCAACGTCTGTTGAAGACGCTATGGGTGTTGCTATTGATGAATTTGTTGGTCTGCATCAAGTGGAGATGCTTCAGGAGCAAGGTGTCTACAAAGACGCTTATGTTGGCCCTGCCTCTCCAGACACAGACTTAGAGCCAGACCACGATCTGACGATTCATCACGATGGCAAAGTCCGTTTAACCAAGTATTACGGTCTAGTCCCAAGGGAAATGCTGGAAGATGCCCTGGATGAAGAAATAGAAGAACTCTCTGAAGAAAAAGAAAAATCAAGATACGTTGAGGCTATTGTCGTTATTGCTAACGGCGGTATTCTTTTAAAAGCAGAAGCCAACCCCTACATGATGCAGGATCGTCCTGTTATCGCCTTCCCGTGGGATGTTGTCCCTGGCAGGTTCTGGGGTCGAGGTGTTTGCGAGAAGGGTTATAACTCACAGAAAGCCCTTGATACTGAGCTAAGAGCTAGGATTGACGCTTTAAGCCTCACTATTCATCCCATGATGGCTATTGACGCTACCCGACTACCCAGAGGCTCTAAGCCTGAAATACGCCCAGGCAAGCTGATCCTCACCAGCGGAGATCCCAGAGAAGTCCTACAGCCCTTTAATTTCGGGCAGGTTAACTCGATTACCTTCAATCAAGCAGCCGCTTTACAACAGATGGTACAACAAGCCACAGGTGCGGTAGATTCGGCGGGTATCGCAGGACAAGTCAACGGTGAAGCCACAGCGGCAGGGATTTCCATGTCCCTTGGGGCAATCATCAAGCGGCATAAGCGCACCCTGATTAACTTCCAGCAATCCTTCCTGATCCCCTTCGTCAAGAAGGCTGCTTACCGTTACATGCAGTTCGACCCTGAGAACTATCCTGTTGCTGACTACAAGTTCAACGCCAGTAGCACGTTGGGGATTATCGCCAGGGAGTACGAAGTAACCCAGCTTGTCCAGTTGCTACAAACGATGCAGCAAGACTCGCCGCTGTATGCAACCCTTGTTGAATCCATTATAGACAACATGAACCTGTCTAACCGTGAAGACCTTGTAGCAGCGATGCAACAGGCCATGCAGCCAAACCCAGAAGTACAGCAGATGGCGATGGCAGTCCAGCAGTCACAGCTTGAGTTCCAGCAGTCCCAGACAGCAGCACTAACGGCGCAATCTCAAGAGTCTGCTGCTAGAGCGGTTAAACTGGCTGTTGAGGCTGATACGGCTCCAAAAGAGCTACAAATTGATCTCATTAACGCTATTACCCGAAACCTGAAGGAAGGTGATGGCGAAGATAAAGAGTTTGAGCGCAGATTAAAAACTGCCCAGACTCTCCTTAAAGAAAGAGAAATCAAAGGTAAAGAAAATGCTAACAGACCACGAACTGCAACTCCTCCTGAAAGAAGTGGACAGGTACCTCCGCCCCAAGTGGGACCGCTTAGAAGCGTTGGAGAAGATTTACTCTAGTAAACAGGAGCCGCCTAAGAAACGAGGCCGACCTGCAAAAGTTCATTCTGACCAACCCCAAAATACAGCAAACTTGGCATAGGAGGAGGTATGGCTACTTACAGTAAACCTATTAAAAAGGTCATTCACAGGGATAATAAGCCTAAACCCAGAAAGGTAAAGAAAGGTGGGCGCAAGAGGTAATTTAAAACTGTTATAACGGAAAAGAGGGAACTTATGACCCCAGAGCTTGAAACCTATTACAATAACTATAACGAGTTATTTAACCATGAAGGCTTCAAACAACTCTTAAAAGACGTTTCCAACAATGTTGATCGACTGTCTGATGTACAGGCGGTTAAAGACTTAGAGGATTTGTTCTTTAGGAAAGGTCAAATAGCGGCTTTCACTTCAATTATTAACCTTGAAGGCACGATTGAGGCGGCGAGAGACCAGGTAGAAGAAGACGCTGCATAGTGCAGGTATTTGTATCAATAGCGTCTTATCAAGACCCTCTATTAAAATATACGATAGCCTCTTGCTATGAGAACGCTAAATATAAGGAAAACCTGGTATTTGGCGTATTTGACCAAAGCAATGACCATCTAACCTTCGATAGCGATATAAACATCAGGTACAAAACCTGCGACCCTACTGAATCTTTAGGAGCTTGCTGGGCAAGGTCGAAGATCCAAACTGAGTTGATGGAGGATGAGGAACTATATTTACAGGTAGATTCCCATACTCTTTTCGGAAAAGATTGGGATGTTTATATAATAGACCAATATATTAAATCTCGTACATGGGTAGATAGACCAGTTCTTACTGCTCACCCAAGGTCTTTTATTGCCATGGAGACAAAAGAAGCTTTTAACTGCGATCAAGATTTTGTTTTTTTGCCTAAACATGATTGGGATTATCCTAGTTATAAAGCTTCTACTTACGTTTTAATAGCAGATAAACCATTTCATAATGGTTTGCATTGCAGACAAACAGCTAGAATTATTGCTCCAAAGCAATACAAAGGATTTTTGCTTGCCGCAGGGTTTATTTTTACAGGTAAAGACTGGGTAGATGCCGTTCCGTATGATTCTGAAATATTTTTTACTGGGGAAGAAAGCACACTAGCATTAAGGTCTTTTACTCACGGTTATGACATTGTACATATCCCTAAAGCCCCTATATGGCACGAGTATCATACTGCGGATAATAAACCAAAACGGAAAAGACATTGGGAGGCAGACACAAAAGAGCCTTCTAGCAAGTTAGTGAAGTCAGGCGAAGAAAGAACAAATAAAGTTTTAGCAGGCCGAGATACAGGAAAATACGGCATAGGAGACAGAAGAACATTAAAGGAGTATGCTTGCTTTAGTGGTATAAACTACAAGCAGAAAAGCTATTGCCCAGAAAAAGCCACATTTAAAGTATATGAAAACTTT
>VTLG01002459.1_pt1 | contig 30337 bp, 49 predicted proteins | sample 4694571 | NCBI WGS metagenome assembly VTLG01 (sample SAMN12604809, study PRJNA352737) | marine metagenome | biome: ENVO:00000447; feature: ENVO:00000209|ENVO:00000569|ENVO:01000036; material: ENVO:00002151; isolation source: viral sequences binned using virsorter ...
ATAAAGATATCATGACCCGCGACTCTACGACGTTCCGACTTATTCCTCCCAGCCGACCATGTTCCCGTGAACTTGCTACTACCCGCCTTGGCAGCCTCCGCTGTCTCCGCTGCATAAACATTGAAAGTCACGCCATCAGTCCCGGTAGCCATCGACGGTTTCATCTCAGTAAGCATTATCTTGGGCCGATTCTGTAATTGAATCGGCCCCAGCCACACGTAACTGCTGATCGCCACACCATCATCATTCTTGGATGGCGTGTAATCAAACTTGCGAATATAACCGTCCTGCCCCCCTAGCAGCACAGTTCTGTCTGATGCCGAGTCACCATCGTAAATGTGAACCGACGTAGGATTCTGCCCCGCCGTGGCAAACACATCCGGCCACCAGCTATTACCCCGGATGTCATAGAAATAATTGATCGTGGCACTCCCATCCAGGGGAGTCAGGAATACATGGATCCCCTTCTCCCGGTCGTTGTATGCCAGTCGCACCAGGATCGTATTCATATTCAACTTGGCAAACCGCTCGCGCAGACCATCCTGAGTGATATCCTGCGGAGGACTCCCTGGTGCCATCCGGTAAACACCACCCCGGGAACCAAAGAAGTAAACAGCCCCGTCAGGCGTCTTGGTCCACGCCCGTCCCCAGGCACCCCCGATGGTATCGCTAATCCGGTCGATACGACCACCCTCGGCAGGGTCACCCGTCATCTGGTGGATGGAGTGATCACCAAAGAAAATCAGGATATCATCAGAATAGGGGCACATCCCATTGATCACGTCAGCACTCTTACCGGCATCGGTGTTATTACCCGCTACCGCCTGCGTGGCCACGGTCGTTGTGGGGGAGTAGTCCCAGTTGTTGGCATCGCCAACAGCACTCATAAACCAGTTATGGGGATCCCCGCTGATACCACTTGCTACAATGCGGCTACGCCACGTCTCGATAAGACGTGGCTTATTGGAACCGCTTGTCGGAAGAGTTCCCGGGCTGGCACTCCAGGCTGCCACCGTGTTGGTGCTGGCAGTCCACTTCTTCTCATTGGTGCCGTCGGCAAAATACACCACCCCAAAAAGTTCTGCGGAAAAGCAAACCGGGGGCGTCCCCGACAAGGCGCTGCCACCGTTGGTAGCAGTCGTGAACCCCGACGTAGTGAACTTGGCAACCGTACCAGACGTGACCGCATAGGCGGTCACAGTCCGCGCACCGACCTCCGCCTGGGATGAAGGAACATCCCGGGCTACAACGTGCCCGATGTCCTGAACCTGGTCGTCGGCAATTCGCCCCGAGTTATACTTCGCAGTTCCCGCCCGCTGCGCACCACGCATACGACCCGTTGAGGGGTCGTATGCCCTCATATTCTGGCAATCAACAGTTGAACCGCGAGGTTGATTCTCGTAGGCAAATGTCTCGACCAAACCGCCCATCGGAAAGGGCATATCAAATTTGGTACGGCGACGTGCCATAAATCAACTCAATGCTGCACCATGGTTTGCAAGAATAGCCCAGACGATGTTGGAGCCTTTCCTGACGCTAACCAGGACCAGCACATCGCCAGCATCCGCCATCGTAGCGGTCGTTTCGGTTCCAGAACCAGAGTTCAGAATCTCACTACCAGCACCCGTAATGGCGAGATCACCACCGTCCGTCTTGAGACAGACCGTGATGATGATGCCGGCACGCTGCGGGGAGCCGATCTTGCGAGCCTCGGAGGCTGCGGTAACAACCGAGCAGACACCAAAACTGCGGTCCGCCGGGATGGTTCCACCACTACCCGGATCGAGAACCTCCAGCTCCAGGGTTTCCGAAATCTGTTGAAGAAGATTGTGTCCTGACATTTCCGTTTACTCCTAAGGTTATGAGATAAAACTGAACTTAACGGTTCCAGCGGCATTCCCCACCGCCTTGATATAAGCAGCTCCCTCCAGGCCAGAGGGGAGCGGCACAGCACGGTCGGCAGCTACTGTACTGGTGATGGCACTACTGCCATCGTGGCACGCCTCAAAGTCACCACTGTCGGTGGCAGAGGCATACCAGGTAAGACCTGTAAGGCTGCTCCCGTTCGGGACATAAACATACCCCTTGCGAAAACCCCTGAAACTCAACTGCGGGGTCGTACCGATAGCATCAGTAAGTGAGACATCCCCGCTAACCCAACTGTATGAACTACTCATTTCTTTACCTACGGATTGGAATCATAGAAAGTCACGCCATCGTAATCGACAATATCCCCAAAGTACCTGCGGAATTCATTCTCGCTCATGTAGCCATGATCGCTGCGGTCAGCGTTGTAACCGCCACGCTCCGGGGTGTTGTAGAGTTTGTCATGGGCAACCGAAGCGGTTAGCCGCTCGACAAACTTCTGCGAATGAACCCCAGACTGATTCTCCATTCTCTGCTCGGCAATTGCCAGACAACTTTCAAGAATCGTCTCGGCGTGCATCTGCCCCCCAAGCGGATAGGGATTGGAAGTTGTGAGCTTCGCCTGGATTGCGTGGTACTTGTAGGAGAGTGTGTAGGCATCATCCGGCTTGGGCCAGACAAGCAGCTCAAAACGCTGGCCATCGCTGCCGTTGCTCGTTTTGGCTCGCACGGCAGCCGCCTGGGGATAACTCTTAAGCGAGTTGAAGTCCCGCTGGCGAAGGATGCGTATGCGATACTCACCCGTCAGGTCAACCGGATACCACCGATTGTCCGCTGCCGCATAGGTTAGTGGTCCCAGCATCCCCCCAAAGCTGGCGGGCAGGGTGTAGTCCTCCGTACCGTCAACCGTCGAGAGGGTCGTCACCGGCTCAAGGAAACTCCACTTGTAGCCGATCCTCTCCCCGGGAACTGCCGGGGGATGGTAAAACTGGCGGAGGCCGGAATAGATGACCTCATCAATCTGATCCGTCTCGTCACTCGACCAGTTACCGGAAGCTCTTTCCCCCAGCCAGTACCACCCCACTTCCTTGCGGAGACTGGTAAGGCTTAGGGAAAGCGACGACTCAGAGCTGCTCGCTGTAGCACCTCCAGTCGTCTTAATCGTGAACTGAACGGGGATTGCATTGCTGTGCGTAAACAGCAGGCCGACAATCGCCGCATTCATTTCAGTGGCCGTGAGATTAATGCTGTACTGCCCGTTGCCCTCCTCGGCAATAGTTCCCGAGAGAGAAGCTTGAGTTCCACCATCCTTGGTGTGGTACTTCCCAATCGCCCCAGCAACGCCCGTCAGGGCGGCACCCGAGGTCTTGTTCACCAATGCAAAGGTAAAACCCGTTACGGCAGTATTACGCAAAAAGCTCATTCACTTGCCACTTTCTGTTTGGGCCGCGATGCTTCCTTGATCTGGTTAGAAAGAACAACAATCGCAACCTGGGTATCCCAGGGCAAAGGACCGCTCATTCGCAAATGGAACAGCTTGTGCGCCTCATCGAGGATATCCTCCTCACTCTGCGACACATCTCCCTGCTTGGCCTCAAAAAGGTCAGCTATCAAAAAGTTGTTGTCAGCCATTCTTCTTCTCCTTGCTCGTTTTCTTTTTCCCGGGTGACTTCGCCTTCTTGGAGGACTTGGCCCCCTTAACAGCTTTCGCCACTCTCTTGCGCCACGCTTCCTTGGAGGCTTGATCTGTAACTGGCATGATTAACTCCCGTGTTCTCTCCTTGGGAAATTAAAAAAAAGTTGGGCCAGGGAAGCCAAGGAGAACCTCCCTGACCCAACGAGCGCACAGGAGTGCTAGTTAGCAATATGCTCCGCTTGACAAGCGGCAACCCAATCTACATGGAGAATGGGATCCGTTGTCCCGGCAGAATGACACACAAGCGAGAGTGTCATTTCTGTCGTCGGGATATTACTAGTAATCGCAGTACCCGCAACACCATTGATATAGGGAGTTACCGAGCTGGTTCCATCAACGATGAAACCGAGCTTGAAATAAGTCCCATCAGACAACGTGTCAACAGCAGAGCTGCTGGACCGGCTTCCACTCGATTCGGAGTGGAAATCCAGGTTCCCGTCATCATCAAGATGCTCAAAGCAGATGTGATTGGCCGTTGAGTTTGCACCCGATGCAAGCACCGTGGTGTCAACCTCAGTCAGACCAAACAACAAGTTACAGGTATCAGAACCACTGGTCCCGATATCCGCTACCTTGATGCGAGCCTCCACGTAAATCTTCGCAGCTGCTGACGGCAGGAAACTTTCGGCTCCCGTCGCACCACCAAGCTGGATTTGAACACCCTGGTCGTTAGTCGTGCTTGCTGAATCCAGCAGCACGACTCCTCCCTTGGCATCATCCAGCGCAGCAGTACCAGCAGTTGCGTTGGTCACAATCCAGGGACTCTCGTCGTTAAACGTCAAGAAGTCGTCTATGATTGCAAACCCTTCGCCCAGGTCGCCACTCATAATTTGTACGAGCGGTGCCTGGTGCCACATGGTTGGCGATAACCCGCGTCTAATCGAGCCAGATTTCGCCTGCGGTTTTGTATAAAGATCAGCCATTGCTCATCTCCTTATTCCTTAGGCTACGTATCCGACAAACACTCGACGCCGGTTGTAACAGGTGAAGTTGCCCCAGTTATCCATATGGACCTCGCGGACCGTATGCTGCCTTGCGGCTTTCTGAGGAGGATGAACGACCTGGTTCTTGCCCTTCTTGAAGAAGTACTTGAACACTCGGAAGTTCACGCCGTAGAAAGGATTGCTCGAGTCGTTGTTCTGCAGGTAAGGAACCCAGACGACTGGATTACCCTTGAGAACCACGCTTCCAGCATACTTGGCCAGATCGACACCCAGGTTGTCGTTCCTACCTTCCAGAAGTTTTTCCAGGTCTTCCAAAACGGAATACGTCGTGAAGAAGCCCCAGTCACTATCGCCCTTGCCAGCGCCGATCTCTGCAAACTGGCGAGGTGCCAGGAAGTAGCAGAATTCAACCGCCTTGCGAGCGCGGGCGACAAGGTCGTCACGGCTCACGGACGTGTAGTTAAATGACCAGTTCTTCCAGTTCGCAACCGTACTGGTTGAGATGCCACCGGCACCACTGGAGAAACCACTCGGATTCCCGCCGGTGAATCCACCGCCGGGAGTTGTTGTTGATTTCTGAATCCAGAACGGAATCCCACTCGGAGGCCGAGGAGATTGCGTGCTGCTCGACGGGGCCGACCACAGGGCCGTCTCCATCAATTCAAAGAAATCGTTATACATGGAGTGACGACGCACAGCGATTTCTCGGATGATAGTTTCCGAGTCACTCTGCATAGCGTCTTCATCCACGTCATAGCTAAAGTTGACCGTCTGCTTACTCCACTGCTGCTTGGCCTCAGTCATGAGGTCCTTCACACCAGTGGCATCCACAGCGAACAACTCGCTATGCTTGGCCGTACCGGTATTAGTTGTCTGGACTTTCCAGTTCAACTGAACACCGCCCTTCTCCGGATCCTTTCCCTTGCCTTTGAGAAACTTTGACGCAAAGACGTGGTGCTGGTTGTCCAGAGAAAGATCGACCCATTGCTTTCGCTTGAACCTGTCAAGCGTAAGCAAAATAAAGTCATCAAGCTGGTCAGGCATCAATGCCATATCAGATGATCCTTATTCTGCGAACCCTCAGAGATCCCCATTCTCTTTCATGAAGCCGTTAAAGGCATCCTTCAAGACGGGGTCATTAGCGATTTCATCCTCACCGAGAAGGGGGCCGGTTTCCTTTGTGGAACGGCCACCACCAAGGCGACGATTAGATGCGTTGCGCATCCTATCGTTAAACCTCTGACGATTCTGGTTATCATTCTCTTTTGAAAACACAACACGGTAAGCCTGCTCAACAAGCTCCTCCATCGGGGGAACCTCCTGCCCCTGGCTCACGTAGCCAGCAGCAAAAGTGTAAGCCTGGTCGTAAAGACGCTCCATATTCTGGGCCTCCTCACTTCCCGGCTCTGTCTCCTGATACTTGGAACTGCCAAAAAGGCCACCACTTTCCAGCGACTGAACAGCAGAGTCAAAGTCGTCAATCTCCGCCTGACTTCGGAGCGATTGCTCCTGATCGGCAAAGCGTCCGACATATTGCTGCTGGCTCAGAATATGCTGGGCCAGAACTTCCATTTGACCGTTGAAATGGCCAGCCATCTGGTCGGCCATCCCATTGATCGCATTGCGAAGTCCCTCGTCGTAGTCATCGTCCAGATCCACCCTGAACTCAGTAGGAACACGTTGTTGCTGCTGGCCCTGGTTTTGCTGGGCGTAATACTGCGACTGTGCCTGTTGCTGCTGTTGCTGCTGGTAAGCATAGAACTGCGCGTAGCTCTGCTCCACAGCTTTAACATTCTGCTCCAGGGCTTCTCGGCCTGTGAAGGAATCGGGATCCAGTCCATATGACCTGGCCCGCGCGACCAGCTCATCGTCCTGTTTCTCATCTTCCTTCTCAGCCTTTTCGCTGGCGGCACTTGCGTCATCGCCGGCATCGTCCACGACAGCGGAAACCTCATCGCTATCGCTTCTGTTCTCTTGGAGGTCTTCCTCGACCTGATCAATTACCGCGAGGTCCTTGTCGGTCAATTCAACTTCTACTGTTTCTTCTTCTGCCATTTGGCTTCTCCTTAAAACTGATCCGGGGAAGCATCGCCGTAACCGGCATCGCGGTCATACATGCCGCGATGCCGAAGGTACTTGGCCCTCTGCTGGCGGCTTGAAAAGCTAACCTGTCCCGAATCCGAAAAATCTACTCCTGTGAAACCAGCCTTCTGAGCATCCTCTCGGAACTCATTCACCTGGCTACTATGCACCGCTGCTCCATCTGACTCCAGCCCCGTAGACCACCCGTTCGCACCGAAGTTGCGAGTCGTATCACCCTTCTTCGCACCCCGAACCGGCACAGGGTAGTCGTGCCATCTCATCTCCCCGTCATCGTCACGCCATAGGTATTTCTTTGGTGCCGGCATTACGGTCCCTGCCTTCCGAACTGACCAGCCTGATCACTATTGGGCGCTCCGCCCATCAGGATCTGCTGCATCACATGATTGCGACTCTCCTGTGTGCCGCCCGTGGGCACGTTGGTCCTGACATTCTCCCTGACCGTATGAGCCGGAGAGGACGGGGGCTGACCCTGTGGGCCTGGCCTGTCCTGCTTCGGCTCTTGGAACTTCACGATCTGCTTGAGCCGGGGCATATCCATCAGCTCCGAGTAGATTTCCACCAGTTCCTGTATATCAATCGTCCCGCCATACTCCTGCATCATCGGGTACATCGGCATGGCAACCTGGCTGATGAAGTTGGTGATCCCAGAGAGACGCTCACTGGGGGACTTGTACTGCATCGAGTACGGCTCAATCTCAAAGTTGTAATCCAGCCAGTCACCCTCTCGCAGCTCGGGAGTCCAGTTCACCTTGATGTCCTGCCCCGCCACCTCGTAACTCCCCTGCGTCTCCATTACCGAGTCATTCCACAGAAGCCAGCCGAGATCACGGCAGATATCAGTTGTGAAGCGGACAATGCGATACTGCATGTTCGCTTCCCGCTTGCTATTGGAAGCCTTGATCAACTGGTCCTGGCCAAGAGTACCACTCTGCGGACCCAGCCCCGCCATCAGCTGGAGGTTCCCGGCCATGCGATCAAACAAGTCTTGCATGCTGATACCGAACGCCTGGTTCGCCTGATCCACGCCACCCATCTTCATCACGTTGACGCTCTCGGGATTGTCCACCCGGGTCCACTCACCGTCACTAGCACGTTCCAGTCGCTTGGCATCATCATGGTGCCCCGACTGGTAGAAGGGGATATCCTTCTGCCTTTGTGCCTGTCGCTGCTGCTTTCGCATCAGACCATTGATCAGCTGGTTCAACGGCGAGAGATTCATCGCCGGGGATATCGGCATGATGTGATCGGGAACATCTGCAGCCAGGGACAGTATGTGGAATGGCCCTCCTTCGGGGCCATTCCAATCCACAACGCGGAGTGGAGCCATGTGCTTATTCACTGCCCAGGTAACAATCTTCTGTTCCTGGGGGAGCCATACGTCCATCAGGTCGATCATCGGCTCGTAATCATCAGCGTCCTGATCAGGATAAAGAATATCCCTGACCGCCTGCTCACCGGTCGTTCCCTCACGCTCACTGTAACGAGAGTCTGGTCGCAGCTCCTTCTTGGCCTTCTTATCGTAAGCATCGTCTTCCATCATCTTCTCAAATGGAACACGATACTTATTCAGACAGTACTTGATCCGACTCCAGCTTGTGGCACGGGTGTCATAAACAAAGTCGTCCATCGAGATGTTCTCGGCAAACGGCTTGCCCGGATCCACCCATTCCTCTTCCCCTTCTAGCTGCACCATGCCGGCATCAGCGGTGTAAACCTTGACGACACCCATCGTAAAGAACGCATCCAGCACAGCCTTGCGGAGCGTATCCTCGAGATGGATCTCCTTAATCAGGTTATTCAGGGCAACCTGGAAGTAGTTCCCAAACCATGTCAGGTCAGAGTACTTGGAAGTAACCAGCACTCGCGGCCTCTGAGCCGCGAGTGTCATCATGTAAGCCTCGGCAGTCTGGTACATGAGATTGACAATGATCTCACGTTCACTGCCACCTGCACCACTGCCATAGTTGGAGCCAACGTACTGGCGGACTAGCTTCTCCCGCTTCTCGCGGAAGGGGCGCAGCTGTCGCGTGGACAGTTCTATCGCCTTGAATAACCGTTCTCGGTCACGCGAATTGTTCGGGTTCACAACCACTCATCCTTGAAATCCGACGCTCTTTCATCTTCCTGTTGAAAGCGCCAGGCCATGCTACCGTGGGGAATTTCCTCGGTGAAAGTCTCTTCTGCCTTTGGCGTTACCGGCCTGTCCTTAACTCCATGCCATGCCAGTGCCGCTGCAATAACCCTATCCCCATGCGCCTGCCCTTTGGACGAGTCGTCCCGTGTCCGTACACTCCTTGAATGGACGACCTTCCCGTCCTTGTAAATGTACTGTTTACACTCATCAATTAAAAGTTCAGATCGGATACAATACTCACCCGTTTTCACGCTGGTAGCAAAATTACTCAGCAATGACAGCTTATTCTTTTCATTGGAATACCAGCCAGGGTTGCGTGTTTTCTTGCGATATGCCCGCTGATCCATCTCGCGGAAATAGATATACGGATATCCCACGTCCAGCACACGGCGGGTGAAGGTCATCCCGGGAGGTCCATTGGACTCCCAGATCAGGTAGGCATCTCGGAACCACTTGCTTATCGATATCACCAGCTCCGCGAAATCACCAGGTGGAGTGGTATTGGTAACATACTCAGCTACCTGCTCCCCTGTTGTCGCATCCACCACAACCGCTGCACTGTTGGACGTGTAATCTCCACCCAGCCCAGCAGAGATGTCGCAGCCAATAACGTATTCACCTGTCGGCACAGGCTGGCCCGTGTAGCTGCGGTGACACCAGAGGAGCATCGGGCCGTCTATTGTTTCGGAAAACTCGGGGTCAAGCGTATCCGCTTCATACCGGAATACTCCTCGAGTATAGGGGCGGAGCAGACCCTCTCGGGCTGACTCATACAGCTCCTTACCAAAGATCTGGTATTCACTACCCCCGTAATCCCTGTCCAGCTCCTGGGCAATCGACTGTGCTGTGGCACCCGGTCGGGCACACTCATCGTCGTAATATGGGCTGCGATCCTTCCCGTCAAGAATGAACCGATACCCCTCGGGGAACTCGTAATCCTTGTCAAGGATATCCAGTACCCCATCCTCGCTGGTATACAGACCATGCTGGCGAGTGGGATGCATCTTCCAGTCCATTACCACCTTGAGCATGTTGGATGGTGTGTGCATCACGTCATAGTAAGCACCCGCAGCTCCCTTGGGAGTAGAGACAAACACGCGACTGTCGGTCGCGTGTTGTGTCGCTGCCTGAGCCTCGTAGTCCGCACCACTGGGGAAAGCAGCAAACTCGTCCAGGGCAATCGCCTTCTTACGACCTCCCCGGAAAGCGTCCTCGGTCGTGGTTGCCCCCTCAAACGTGCTGCCGTTATCCCGGTTCTCCATCAACATCATGCTGCGGTAGATCTCCTTGGGTTGCATCCACCCGGGTAATCCACCACGACCACCGTCCCCCTTGAGAAGGAAGTCCAGCTTCCACATCAGTGTGTCCTTCTTGCCTGGCTTGTCCACCAGGTCCGCAGTACGACTCATGATCCCGAAGCTGCTGAAGTCATTGAACATCCAGTGCCAGAAGAACATCGTCAGGAACATCCACGTCGCACCCAGGTCACGACTCTTCTCGATGCCTATGTCCCGATGACCCAGGTTGTCGTTCATCTGTGTGAACGCTTCATCCTGGTAGGGGTAAGTGATAAACGGAATCACGTTGCTGGTCGTGCCCCGCAGCCGACTGCTGCGTGGCTCGTACAGCCAGCAGAAGGTGTTGATGAAGAACAACATGTCCCGCTTAGAAGCAGTCCAGAGAGTGCGCTGTGTCTCCAGGTTATCGGCAGAAGCAAGAACCTTCTGCCGATACTCCAGGTTCTCCCTGAGTGTCTTGGGGATCTTCTTATGCAGGTCAACCATCAGTTAACTCGCTCAGGATCTTGTCTATCTGGGATACGCTCTCCCCCGTGTCCCCCATCCCCTGCTCGTCGGTACGGTCATTCTTCTTGAGTTGCTCTCGGATGACCAGCTCAAAAAACTTGGTCTGGTTCTCTGCTGCCCAGACAAGCATGTTCCATGCACCAGGGCTGGGTGCCTCCTCGGGAGACACCAGCCACTTGTCCTCCTCACCCTTTGCCTTATGGAGACTGTGGAACACAAAGGCAATCTCCTGGGGCAGCTCGCTTGCATCTATGTCAAACTCGCCTAGCTGGTCCCTCAGATCAAGAGCCTCCTTTGTCTCGTCCACTGTCTCCATCTCCTTCTGCAAAGCAGCCTTCCTTATCCAGTCAGCGCCATGCGCCATGAAGTCATTGTTGATCCGATGCTCCTCTGCCGGCCCCTGGTAACCCATTTCAACGCAGGCATTATAAGATGCCCGCGTTGAAGGATCCCCGCCAACAAGATACTTGCGTACCAGCTCCTTGTATTCTCGCCAACGGCCCTCCCGGCGCATCCTGTCCTTGAACAGCACATAGCCGGAACGCTTGCGCACCTTGCGTTTTGGAGCTTCAGACGGGAGACGTTTCAATGGTCCTGAACACCGGTATTGCACTTGTGTGAGTAAATAACAGGGCAACGACCTCCGCATCCATCTCGGAGGTAGTCAGGTTAACCGACCACTGGCCGTTGCCCTCATGTACGCAGGAACCAGCAAGGGTTGCCTGCGTACCACCATCCTTGGTGATGCGTCCTGTCACTGTGCCGCTTGTGATAGCCGATCCATCCGCTGCCGATAACATTAGCACCGTATATCCTGTGACCGGCACAGTGCGATAGAAGATCTCATCATCCAGCAAATCACCCACCAGGTGATTTGCATTAAGCACCAATGCGATAATGTTCGGTCCGATCACGCTGAAGCCGCGTGTGACGATAGCCTCCACATCGTCCATCTGCCAGACAATATGCTTGATCGCCATCAGTCACTACCCCGGGTTACAGGGGTTACCTTATTCTCTGTCTCAATCCAGCACCTGGCTCCACAGGAAAGCGGCTTGTGAGGACGGTATACGATGCGGGCTACTTCCAGGCCCGCATCGTCCTTTATCACCGCTTCATGTGCATAATCATTGCTCTTGTAAGTCTTTATAGTCAGCACAGGCTCGTCTGTCCCGTCACGGGTGTTATCCCGCAACTTGTGCTGGTTGACATGCACAATCGTCTTCATCAGCTGGCCCTTGTCCTGCTAGTGGGACTGGTAGCGTCGTTAAGCGTCCAGGTCATGGCAGTCGTACTGCCATCGAGCTTCTTGCCCGTGATCGTCGTACTGCTGATAGAAAACTCGCTGACAGCACAAAGGATCATATACAGAGCCTGGGCTGGCGTCATAGCCGCACCATCCGACGCATAAGATTCCGTCATCGCTGTCGTCCAAGTAGCATCCAGCTCCGCCTTGGTCGGCGGGTCATACGCATTCAAAGCGTCAGTACACTCGCTCTGTACCTCCGCATCCCAGGCAGCGTTCCACGGCACAGCAGTCAGACCAGCACCCGCACTGCCTATTACCGCCGTATCCACCAGGATGTTGTCTACAATTCCGTCTACCACGTCCACCTTGGAAATGATCGAGTCCACCAGCAAGTCCAGACGGCCACCGTTTGCCCAGTCACCCTGCAACTCGTTGGTGTCCGCAAGGATTGCAGCAACCTCGGTGTCAAGGAAGTTGTCAATCGTGTCCAGCTTCCCATCAAGCGTCGTACCCGTGTCCACCAGAATGGAATCCACAATACCGTCAATGGTATTAATCTTGCCATCAAGCGTTGTTCCAGTATCCACCAGGATCGCATCTACAATCCCATCGATAGTATCAATCTTGCCATCAAGGGTCGTCCCGGTATCCACCAAGATGGCATCCACCACTGTATCAATCGCGTCCACCTTGGTGATCAGGTCGGCACTTGCAGCAAACAAAGCAGCATAAATCGCCTCTTCCACTACCTGGAAGGTCACAAATACCGGCAAGGCACCTGATATATGCGCCGCAATGAGAAGCTCCCCCACGGTATTGGTGTCCGTGGTATCCAGAACCACAATGTAAAATCCAGCTTCATCATGAGATGAATTACTGCTTTCATTCTTATCAATGAAGTTTCCACCAGCCTTACTCACCCGCACATGCGAGTCCTCAATCGTCAGACCCGTCTCAGCCGTCTTTCCGTCCGTATCATCCAAGAACGGTCCCATGCGAAATGTGTACGCTGTACTCTGCTTCAGGAACATCAGTTACCCCTCATTTGTCTGTATGTGTTCATTGCTATCGGTGCGATTGAAGAACCACCGCCACTCGCGTCCGGTGTCTCAAGGTACGCCTGGGTTAACTTCAGTGTGTCCATCCCAGAACCGCTGTTGGTCAACATGGTGATACGTAACTTCAAATTACCCCAGTTGCTCACAGAACTCACATCCAAAGAACCCGATGTCGGATAACTGTAAGCCGTCCAGCTACTAGCCACGCTCGTGTTGCTCTGCGCTGCACCACGTACCGTGCTGCCCTCAAGCAACTCAAACTTGATGCCAGGTGCCCCCATCCCAGAATTGTCGTCAGACTGTGCCGTGTACTTGATGTTCACGTTGCCAGAGCCAGGTGCCGATATGGTCGCTAACTGAACGATACATATATCGTTGCTGCCGCCATCGGTCGATTGAATGAACGTCGTCGCGTTATCTGCACTCGTTTCATCAATAGCCGCATACAGACTCGTGCCACCGCCCTGGTCAGTCCAACTGCCGTCAGTGCCGTCGTCAGCATCCGGCCTAGCATACTGTGCCATAACCTAGTAAGTCCATAACTCGCGGGCTTTGTCCAGGTGAGTCTCCTGAACGTCGCCAAATCCCATTACCATCCCACGACTCGTCTTTACCGTGCCCATCGTGTATATGTCGCCAAGCTCGCCTATCGATAATGTACCAAGATTCAATAGGAACGTCAGCATGTCCGCGTCAGGACCGCCAAGATCTACCTCGCCCTCAGGATCCGACATTACCGATAACAGCACGTTCGCACTGTGGTAACCCCGGTGATCCTCGTTCCGAGCTAAAACGTCCAGACGGTCAAGGACACCCGACTCCGATGCCCAGGCAGCTGCCTTCGCAGATGGAATAGGATGGGATGTCTCCAAAGGCTCACCAAAGTATTCCAGCCAACGTGCGTTACTCCAGCCCTGTGAGGCAATACCAGCCTCACATGCATGTAACATCACCTCAGATAGCCTGCGTAAGTCCATTCGCCTTACCCCTGGTCTTAGAACCAGAAACTGGAGTAAACCCAGAAATGGTAGATGACGCCAGCACCAATGATAACCCATGCCAAGTCCCGGGCCACTGCAAGCCCGCCCCGTATGCAACTACATACCTTCCCTACAGTCATCTCTCTCACCCCCCCCCAAGAACCCGTTCCACCAGACATCATAACCGTGACACCCTATCCAACCAATATCGATTTCTTTTCTCGCGGGAGGCAGAGACTATATAAAGCTGGAGTCCCGCGCGAGGGGGGGGGTCTGGTTCGGATTCCTGGCATGGTCGCGAATCGGACCCGGGGGGGCATCTTTTTTTTCCTGGCAGGAGTTCCGCTTGACTGGTGCCGATAAATATGGATACTGGCAGACCGTCGCATATCAAGTGATGCTTGCGGTGGAGGGCGTTTCGCCCTACTATACTAGTCTTTCCAACATGAGGAACTCTCAACAATGAGCGAACAACAACAGCGGACAAACCAGTCCTATCACGCGACAATCACCACCCTGTTTGATTTGCTAGAACTGGCAAACCGGGCCGACACGGACAATGCCGAAGCTTGGCAAGTTGGCGACGATGCCCGGCAAACTCTCCATCCCGCCTATCAAGGGTTGTTTGGTCGTATCTACGATTCCATTGGTGACATTGCGGGATATGAAATACTCGACCATTGGATTGATTCCGCAGAAGTGGAATTATCCTTAGCGAATCGCAACGCATAGTCTCCCAATTCCCCGCCCGGATCCCGGGCGGGCTATTGGCAGTCTGTTAACGCGTTAACCCTTGGAGAATCCCAACATGACAACGACAAGCAAACAAACAATGCACCAGGATAAGGCAATATGCTTTGTCACTAAATACGGGGAGATCGTAGACGTTAATGAGATCTTCTGCCCATCGCTAGGCTGGCGAGATTCAACAGTATCGGGAACACTTCCCAACATTCTAAAGAATGCAAAAGATGCTGGTTGTACATCCGTTAACCTAAAGATCAAGAAACAATTCCACCCGGACAACTCACACTCGGAAGTCGGCCATATGGACTTCACGATTGCAGAATTGGAAGATGGTGGAATGTGGAGAATCCGCCGAAATTGGGACCGTCTTTCCAAGATAGAAAGCAACCAGGCTAGACGCGATGCAAACCTGATAGCGATTGACCGAAAACGTCAATTGGCACTTTACGAGTACATCATGCCAGCAGGCTCAACGGCCCTTGTCGCTATCTCACCTGATCCCGAAAAGTATCCCAAATCGGTAAATTATCGGACAATGCCGAAGTACTGGTTTGATCTGATCAGAGAGCAAAATACCGATACAGAACCGAATGACATAATCTGTGGCCAGTCCCAAAAATGGGGATGCTATTACCAGTTTCCCACAACAGGCTACAAGCTGGAGCAACTAGAGTATGCGGACAACGACGATGACAGGGCCTGTTTTTGGTTCTAGACTCCCGATTCCCTGCCCGGTTTACCGGGCAGGCTATCGGCAGTCTGTAACGTGTTTTAACTTTGGAGAATCTCAACATGAAGAATCAGAAAGAAAAGATATCGGAAAAGATATACCCGATGCCAAAGCATACGGGGAGGGACATAAACAAGGCTATGGAAATCATAGATTCCATATCCACCAATACCCTCGCAAATGGTGCCGAGTTGCTTGGCAAAATGCAGATAACGGTCAGGTCATCCGGCGCTACTGGTTGGATCATCCTAGCCAAGCGTGATCACCCATATGAACCCTTTGTCACTTGGCTATCAATCGATGGCTACCATTGTGAATCGGGCAGTTATTTTGAAACACGAGAACAGGCGATGGAGTCATTCAACAAGCGAGTAGCAAAGTACAACTAGACTCCCAACGATGACCAGGAATTTCCTGGTCATCATTGGCAGTCTGTAACGCGTTTTAACTCTGGAGAATCCCAACATGACAACGGCAGAAAAACCCACTGAATCCCTTGAGCCATGGGAAGACAATAGTATCCAGTTTCCTAGGCTTATTGCAGAGGCAGAGGCAGCTGGCATCTGGTCGGATGCTTGTGATATGCATGGTGCAGGCACAAGCGCACTAGAAGATATGGCTGCCTCGATGGACTTAGATGTAAGTGAAGTATTTGAGCTGATAGAAAGAGCCCAAATGAAATGGGATTACATTAAAAGTCAAATATAAAACATTAACTAAACCTTCCCAACATGGAGGATGCGACAATGAACGTAGACACAATCTGGTCCAAAGTAGAATCGGCACAAAGACTAGCCCAAGAAAACTCCCGAAGCTACGCGGTTCTAATCGTCGATGATAGCGACTTGGAAAGACCCGTTGTGGTTAGGGAATCCCTGATTGACTATCCCGAGATAGCAGAATTCACGACTGCCATCGTCGCGATTATCAACGATGACAGGAGTATCGTTGATGGGGAGCGTGAATTAACCGATCGCATTGAAACCATTTGTAAACTTCCCAACATGGAGTAACGCAACGATGAAAACACTGAAACAACTAAAAGCAGAAGGAAAACCTCCAGAAATGAAACCGGACGGTTCCCATCCTGGCGATTCTTTTATCTACGTTCCTAAGAACCAATCATACTTTGATTGGTATTACTCACAGACTTCCCAACATGGAGAACACGATAATGAAATATGATATCCAATTTACCAACAATAAACCCGTTATCAGGTTCGCAACAGGCTATGCCGTCCGCGTCGATAACCTGCTGGCAAAGGGTGATACAAACACCAAACTGGCAAAATCTGCTGGCCAGGGATTTATCACTCGTGGTTTATCCATTGCCCCTCATCAATCGACCATGGGCAATGTCTGTCCACATGCATCACCAGGATGTATTGCCGCTTGTCTGTTTGGCCAGGGCCGAGCTGCTGCTTGGAATAGGACTGATATGCTTTCCCCTATCGCCTACGCCAGGATCGGCAGAAATCTGTTGTGGCATCTTGAGCGGGAATGGTTCCTTGACCGATTGCACCGGGAACTAAACAACCTGGAAAAGCTTGCAAGCTTGAAGGGTTTAACCCCATGTTGTCGGTTGAATATGTTTTCTGATATCCCATGGGAGCGTTTTGGGGTAGTGCAAGAGCATCCCGGGATTACCTTTTACGATTACTCCAAATGGCCTACGCGATACGGATTGATGGCCGATAACTATTGGGTGACATTCTCCCGATCCGAAACTAACCAGGATATCGCGTTGGATGTTTTGGCCGATGCTGGCAATGTGGCAGTGGTATTTGCCGATAGTCGGTTCAAATCCCCTCGCCAGGCGAAGAAATGGACATTGCCTAGCCGATGGCATGGCTATGAAGTGCTAGACGGTGATTCAACCGATCTACGATTCACCGATAGTCGTGGTAGGAAACATGGCCGAGTAATCGGTCTTAAACTTAAGTCCGCCCGTACTGCTGGCTGGTTTGATGCTGTTGATAGCGGATTCCCGGTACTGGTGAATTAGGGCCCCATCGGACTGCTGGCCGATTGCCAGCAGTCTAGTGGCTTCCTGTTTCCCAACAATGGAGAATTGACCGATGAGAAGGTACAAGATTGAAACAAAACTTTCACCAGTAACGATGGCAGGGATCAGTTTATTCAATGCACAAATAATGTACAGACTAAAGGAAAATCCCTTGACGATTCCAGAACTAAAGGAAGTTTTACGAGATGATTTAGGCGGCTGGAAGTTACCCACCGATTACAGCATTAAATCAGGATTAGATCGGCTAGAAAGAATTGACGGAATAACATTAATAACAATGGAGAATTGACCGATGGACGATAACCAATGTGAACAATGCCAGAATGATTCTTTTACTCTCCTGGGCACACTGGGAAAGACTACTTGGATCCGTTGCCGCGATTGCGGATGGGACCAGCAAGTCCCAGAATCCCAAGAGATACGATTCCATGAAAACGCCCCTCGGGACTGGGGATGTTATCTTGAATCGGACGATTGACGACGATAAGAGGGGAAAACGACCCTCTCAGCTGCCGCGTAACGGACGATAAGAGGTTAACGTGAGGTTATATACCCCGGATTTTAGGAGGTCTCACAATCGATTACAGAACTTCAACAACAGGAGAATCTACCGATGATGATTGAATTGGCAGGATTTTTGTTCACTGCTTGTATGCTGTTTTATTTGACGATATCAACCAGCCTGGAGGAGAGATCCAATGCGTGACGATCTACCAAAACGGATGGCGGACCGGCAACGGGACGGTCTACCACAACGGGACGGTCTACCATTAATGACTGACGATGTGGTACGCGGTCTACAGTTAATCCTTGATTCCGCATCGATGGAATTAGGAGAGAAACTGCAACTGCAGGTAGATCTTGACGATCTACCATTGCTGACTGCGGCAGTCAATTGGCTGGCAAGCGTGGTTGGTTCGGCACAGTTGAGTGAGTAATTGACGTTCTACCATTAACCAACAAGGAGATGATGATGAAATCACAGAATAGCACAATGACAGAAGCAGTTGTTGATACCCTGGCATGGGGAACCCTCATTGTTTGGGCAGGTCACGACCTGGCGGGAAACCGTCGCCTCTTCCCCAGGGGAGCAACGCCACTTGATAAATGGCGAGAAGATGTCCGCCGCATTCCCCCATGGGTAATACCTGATGACTTGCAAGATCCGAGCCAGTGGGGAAGGGTCTGGAAAGATCTCACAGGCACCAGCGATGATTGACAGAACGCGCGCACCTTTCATGAAGATATGGTGCAAGAAATGTGGAGAGCAGACCATCATCCATGGCATCAACATGGATGATCTCCAGAGATGGCGTGATGGAACGTGCATCCAGGTGGCAATGCCATACCTGGATGCAGGACAGCGAGAGTTGATTAAGACAGCAACCTGTGAGGGTTGCTGGGACATGATGTTTCCCGATATGGAGGAATGAGTGATGATTTACAGATGCCCAATATGTGACGGACAACTCCAAGCGACCTGCGAGTCCTACCTCATAAACACGACACTTGACAAGGAAGGGGGCGTGATCGACATCGGAGATGATTGTGGATGCTACGGGGACACCATAGTCTACTGCGAGAACGATCATACCCATGAACAGATCCTGGCCAAGATAAAGGAGGGTCAGCCATGCGATTGATTGCATACACGCGAGTGAGTACCCAGGAACAGGACTCTACAGTCTCCCAGGCTGTTGCCATCAGGCGATACTGCGAGGGACTCGGCCATGAGCTGGTCGATGTGTACTCGGACAAGGGGTCCGGTGCTGGAATGAAGAAACGTCCCCAGCTACTGGAGATGCTGACCCGGTTAAGAGCGGACGATGAGATTGATGGTGTGATCGTGACCAAGATCGACCGGTTGAGCCGGTCGATCAAGGACTGGATGACACTGATTGAAGAGTACTTCCAGGGGGATGGTGGCAAGAAGCTGGTTGCAATGGACATGCATATTGATACCAGCACAGCAGCTGGAGAGCTGTTCTTGACGATCATGATGGCCCTGAGCCAGTGGGAGAGACGCCAGATATCAGAGAGGATCAAGGAGCGTCTATCTGAGATGCGTGATAAGGGGATGCGGCTTGGAGGCCGCATCCCCTACGGCTGGAAGATGGGAGGCAACAAGAAGAAGCTGAAACCCAACGTGAATGAGCGGGTGCGGGTGTACGCGATGCAACAGCTACGCGATGAGGGTCTGGGGTATTACCGGATAGCATCCTGGCTCAACAAGATGGGCTATATGGGCCGTCATGGCCGAACATGGAAGCACGCCACCATTGCATCCATCCTGAAGAGCAATCATTCCCGGGGTATTGTCAGGCCACCCGAGTTCAACTGTCATGACCTGGAACCATTCACCAGGAAACGGAATCGGGTAGCAGTGAAACGCTATCTGCTGGAGGCATTTGATAATGGCTTGCTGGAGGAGTGGATGGGAGAGGACATCAGCTACGAGGAGAGCCTGGAGGATGGCCTCAAGAGTGTTGAGTCCAGCACAGGGCATGTGAGTGAACTGGAGATGGAGCATGAGGATCTGGTAGCACTGTGGGACTTCCCCGAGCGTGACTTCGGTAAGTGGAAAAAACTAACTGGTGGCCATGACTGCACAGACTACCAGGACTACATCAAGGTGATCAACCAGATGGACTATGACTATCGTGAGCTGGGGTTCAGGGTGGTACGGATGGAAACCCGAGTGCTTCACCTCCTCAAGGAGGTGAAGCGTCTAGCCCTGACCAACAACTCGGAGAATCGTGCAGCGGTACTGTCCCTCCTGGCTGCCAAGCAGGTTCAGGTGGAGGTTGCCTGAAAAGGGGGGGGTTGACACGTATGGTATAATGAATATATCCAAGTCGTTGATGGTCAACGACTTACACACTTCCCAACAAGGAGAACGATGATGGCAAATAACTTAATCAAGGTAGTTGGCTTCCCCTCTGAGGACATCATGTATGGGGGAGAATCGATGTGGGTTGAGATCGGCATTGGTGATGAGAACGATGGCTGGGGAATACTGCGCAACACCCCGACCCTGTCTGACCTGGAGCATAGCGACTTCATCGAGTACGGTGGTGGAACCCTGGTTCACAAGCCTCACTACCTGGGCAAAGCACCCCTGCTGGACATATTCTTACCCAAGGCGTCCACCAACCAGGACTAGATCATTCTGCTCCCGGCACAGGGCAACGTTAGTTATCTTGCCCGCACCCCCTTGTCTTTTCAGACCACCCATCTATAATTCACTCCGTTGTTTGGGTTAGGCAACAAGGCGACTGGCTTCCTTCGGGCCAGCCGCCCAACATGATACACTCACTCGCATGATCTCCCCGCGATGTGCCGTGAGGGGTCGGCAACGGAGAACGGGTTACACGTGGAAATGTCGTCACCCCTGGGTTCAAAGGGCTTTGGCCCGGGGGCGTCTTCATGTTGGGGCCGGCAGGTGTCTTCGGGCACCTGCCGGTTTTTTATTTATATCTGGGTTGACAGGATCTGAGAGATCCCTATGATCTGACCCTTACTTACTTCACCAACATGGAGGTTGTGATTATGAACGACAAGGATTACTGGCACGTTGTGCATCTCAAGGCGGACTGCCACTACGCGGTCATCTCCCCTCTGGGGGTGACGTTCCACCGTTACCCCGATTGCTATCAGGCTCATCTCAAGGCAGCCGAGATGAACGGTCACATGCTGGGCGTCTACCAGTTTGAGAGTGACATGATGAGGCCTGTGGCTCATCGCTCTCAGGATGATGAAACCCGGGAAGCATTCAACAGGTTAATGAAAGACCTGGAGAGGATCGAGCGAGAGGAGGACGGTCAGGATGACCCGCTTACTTAAAGCCCTCTCGGTGATTGCTGAGTCCGAGGATCTTACTGAGTTTGACAAGGTCCGCGCTGCCGCCCTGATGACCGGTTACGACCGGCACTGGGGTGAGCAGACGTGGGACACGGTAGCAGTGGAGAAAGAAGTATCCTTTGAGATACCGCAGACTGCCTGGAGCTACGCTGGCAAGATCGATACTCTTGCCACTGGCAACGGATCATCTCTGGTGATGATCGAGCATAAGACCACTACCCAGGACCTGAGCAAGAAGACGGCAGTCTACTTCTCCAAGCTATCATTTGATGAGCAGATCAGTCGCTACCATCTAGCACAGTGGCTGATGGAAGAACCACTGGACCAGACAATCTATGATGTGATCCGCAAGATCACGACTAAACCCAAGCGTCTGACCAAGGCAGATAAGGTAGAGATTGAGGGTGGCACCTACAAGGGCCATGAGCTGCCCCCAGAGGCCGTGTCAGGGGCTTTGGAGCTGGAGCGTGAGGATGTACAGCTATACCAGCTGCGTGTGCGTAGCGAGGTGCTAGACGATCCTGAGAGATACTTCCTGCGCAAGGGTAATATCCAGCGTAGTACCGAGCAGCTAGTAGAAACCCTGGCAGTACTGCAGCAGCTAGTGGTGGATATCGACAATTCTGATGCATACAACCATTGGTATCAGAACGGCCAGGCTTGCAACATGTACAATTCGCCGTGCGAGTTTCTTCCCCTTTGCATGGGGATCTCGGATCCCGGGAGCGATACCTGGGCCAAGAGAACTGGGAGTAGCATCTCTGGCCCGCGTGTGCTGAGTCACTCGCGGGCCAGCTGCTTCCAGCTGTGCCGCCGTAAGTATTACTGGCGGTACGTCGAGGGAATTAAGAGGGATGAAGCGTCATCCCCGGCCCTCACATTTGGTTCTGCTATCCACCAGGCTCTTGAGGCCTGGTGGATGAGCAATGACAAGGAGAAAGAAGATGAGTAGTGCAACTGAAAGTAAGGGGGTCACACGCCAGCAAGTCGCTAGCCTCCTGACTAACGTGAAGATGACGGGAAGGAAACTACCCTCCCGCATGGTCGTCTATGGTGTGGAAGGGGTCGGCAAGACCAGCTTCCCAGTAGGGGCCAGTAACCCCCTGTTCCTGATGAGCAGGGGAGAGACAGGTCTGGAAACCCTGATTGATTCCGGGCAGGTAGGGGAAGTACCCCACCTGCCACAGATCGAGTCATGGAATGAGTTCCTGGCAATCATCGAGTCGCTCATCGAGAGCAACCATGAGTACAAGACGCTGGTGCTGGATGCTGCCAACGGATTTGAGCAGCTGCTCTACGAGCATGTCTGCGAGACAGAGTTCGGAGGCAAGTGGGGCAAGGATGGTTTCGCATCCTTCCATCAGGGTTACTCAGTATCCTCCAGCTACTGGGAGGCAATGCTCAACCGCCTGGATGTGCTGCGAGAGAAGAAGCAGATGGGAATCATCCTCCTGGCACATGCTAAGGTTGCAACCTTCAAGAACCCATCGGCGGATGATTATGATCGCTTTACTCCTGACATCCATCGTCACCAGTGGGGTTTGCTGCACCGCTGGTCAGATATTATTCTGTTCTTTGACTATCTGACGGTCATCTCTGACGACGGTGGCAAGAAGAAAGGGAAGGGCGGCACGCAACGCATTGCTCATTGTGAGCGACGGGCATCCTGGGATGCCAAGAACCGGCACGGTCTGCCGGAGAATTTTTCGCTTGGATCCACTCCCGGTGAGGGATGGGCCAACTTCATTAACGCCCTAACTAACAAGGGGAAAACTGATGCAAGGTAATTTCATTTGTAGAATCGACGACCAGGGACTCACCCAGAACAGCAACGGCACCCCACAGGTGTACCTCAAGTTCGCTGTGCTGCTCGAGTGTAAGGAAGATGGAACCCGCGACCCGGTTGAGGGAACCAACTTCAGGACCTGCTGGATGCCACTCACCGAGAAGGCAGCCAGCTGGGTAAGCGAGGCCCTCTCGCATATCGGGTTCACTGGTCCTCCCAGTGCCATCGACCTGGAGAGTCCCAACTGCTGCGATCTGCGCGGCACAGAGTGTGAGTTCTATGCCAAGATGGATGGTGACTTTGAGAAGTGGAGCATCTCTACTCCTCGCGCCTCCAAGGCACCTGCGAAGCGGAAGCTGGACGATGCTGCGGTGATGCAACTTGATGCCCTGCTAGGTGACAAGTTCAAACCCAGTGGCAACAACACTTCCCCGGTTGCCACTGATAGCGGCAACAACCAGTTTTAACTTCGCTAGTTGGGGGGGGCGCAGCCTGCGCACAGGAGCCAGTGCCTGCGCCCCTTCCTTTTCTTTTAAGGGAGATTCTTATGTACGACCACCGCATATCCGAGTGGGAGAACACCGTCGAGTCAGCACGTCAGCGGGAAAACGAGCAGTCCGCTATCGAGTTCAGGTTTCAGCCACCACCAGAGGAAGAGGAGCAGGAAGATGCGTGACTGGGGTGACGGGAATGATCCGATCAACAAGCCTGCCCACTACCTGCAGGGGAAGGTGGAGGTGACCCCTACAATCGCTGCTCTCGGCCTGGACTTCTGCGAGGGGAACGTCGTCAAGTATGTCTGTCGGCACCGCCACAAGAACGGTATTGAGGATCTGAAGAAGGCCCAGGCTTACCTCCGCATGATGATCGAGAACTATCAGTGGTACGACAGTTGATGTATAACGCGATCCTTGAGAACTTCACTGGTCGGGAAGACGTGCTGGCTATGCAGCCTGCCGGAAGTAACTTCCGCCCTGTCGAGCGTGGCCCTCTCACGCAGCAGGAGTTTGCCGAGGAGCATGTCGGTGGCCTCACCTGCTATGGCTTCTACCTCATGCGGCCAGACAATACCGTCACCTGCTCCTGCGTGGACTTTGATAACCACGATGACCAGCCGGATCCTGAATGGCAGGGGAAAGCGGATCGCTTCTATGACCTGCTCCAGCAGCTTGACCTGCAGCCAGTCATGGAGGTATCCGCATCCGGCAAGGGTGCCCACCTCTGGCTGTTCTTCTCCCAGCCAGTACCCGCCTGGAAGGTGCGTAAGTTCTGGATAGCAGCAGGCAGCCGCATCAGTTATGAACCCCGGGAGATCTATCCCCGGCAGGACCAGCTGCGTGGCAAGGGACTGGGGAACCTCGTTCGCCTACCACTCTGGAATAAGAGCCGCTTTGTAGACCCTCACCAGAACTGGGAGGAAGTTGCTCCCGAGTCCATGCCTCGTACCCCGGTAGATGAGTTTGATGATATCTGCATCTCCCTGAGCGTGGACATTAGTTCGCCACCCCTGGAGGGTGGCGAACTGTCTGAACGTATCAATCGCCTGCTCTCGATACCAAATAGCCTGCTTACCCGGCGCTGGCGGGGGGATACCGATGGACTCAAGGGGGATACCAGCAGAAGCGTGATCGCCTTTGCCATCTGCTGTGAACTGGTCTATCAGCATGTCCCCACTGAAGATATCCGAGCAGCACTGGCTCGATGGTGTGCCCTGAATGACTACGATAAGCCAGCTCACTGGCATAGCCTGACCATCGACAAGGCATACGACTCAGTCCATACCCGCCTGACCAAGCAACCTGCCGGCAAACCCGCAAGTACCATTGCCGGGTGTGCCCAGTTCTTCATCTCCCGCCTGGGGAATACCCACCACTTCTCCAGTGGCATCGTGCCGCTGGACTATTCCATTGACGGAATCGCTCCCGGGGAGGTCGGTATCCTCGCAGCACGGCCTGGACACTGTAAGAGTGCCCTGGCCCTGCAGTGGCTGGACTTCCAGGCACGCTCTGGAGTCAGCTGCCTGATGCTCAATGCTGAGATGAGCGGATACGAGATCGGTAGGAGAATGGTCATGTCCCTGGTGGGTGGAGAGGAAGAGGACTGGCTCTCTCGCCGGGACGAGATCACCGAGAAGATCAGGGAATACTACTCCGACTGCTCACCTCCCCTGTTTGAGTCGGTCGGAACGATTGATGACGTGGAAGAGAAGATCAAGTTGCACGCCGCCAATGGCGTGCAACTGGTTGCCGTTGACTACCTCCAGTTGCTCCGCTGCAGCAGCGCGTCAGGCAGGTACGAGGTTGTCACCGAGATATCACAACGCATCAAGGGGGCTGCCAGGGACAACGATGTGGCTATCCTGGCACTATGTCAGGTCAGCCGTGCCGTGGAGCAGAGAGATGAACCCGAGTTCCAGTCAAGTGACCTCAGGGAGTCGGGTCAACTTGAGCAGGATGCTGACCTGATCGCGTTCGGCCACTGGTGGGGCCGAACGGGCAGCAGGGACAGGGATGATTACGAGTTGCATATCGTCAAGCGCAGGAACGGTCCGGTCAGGATCCCTATCGTAAAGGTCCGGTTCAATTCCTCCATGCAGAAGTTTCACTGGTGAGTAAAGACAAGAAGAAATATAGCGACGTGGAAGCCTGGGCATCAAGGAACTGTGATACTGACCTGGAGGCTCGCGCCATCATGGCCAAGCGTATCGAGAGGATAACAGCGGAGATGCGTGAAACATGGAGCAAGGCAGAGCAGAAACGTCGTGCCGGGTACTTGTTCTTCCCGCCGTATCGGATACCAATGGGCGTTGAGATGATCGGTTGGGAACGCAAGAAGATGAATATACCAGGAGAAAGATAGTGGGTAAGCGGTCACGCGATAAAGGCAAGCGAGGAGAACGTGAGGCTGCCGCCAAGCTAGCGGAGGTTCTCGGCTGTGAGGCACGCAGGAGTCAGCAGTATTGTGGGGAGGCAGGGGATGCAGACCTGCTGACCAGCATCGAGGGGATCCACTGGGAAGTGAAGAGGATGGAACGGTTCAGTCTCTATCCTGCCCTGCAGCAGGCATCAGATGATGCCTCTGACGACGATATCCCGGTTGTACTGCATCGTAGGAACAACAGCATCTGGGTGGCCGTGGTCGCCCTGGTGGACCTACCCGATCTTGCCAGGAGAGTACTTGAGAGGAAAGACCGATGAGCTACACCTGTGATGACTGCGGATATAACTGGCAGCAGAACATGGATGTTATCTGTATCCAGTGTGGAGGCACTAACCTACTAGACAAGGAAGAAAGAGATGAGCATACCACTCGACCACCAGGACAGGATTACGATGGTAAACCCGGAAGCCCTGACGGCTGACGGGTTTGATGATGCGATCATTGGAATTGCACACAAGTTCAACCATGCTGTCGTCGCCTATGACTGGGATAAATGTATCCAGGTGCTGATGGATGGTGGCATGGACTACACTGATGCACTTGAGTACTTCACCTTCAATACCATCGGTGCATGGGTTGGGGAAAACACTCCTATATTTGTTGAGGTCTTTGCCAAGGATGAGCAATCACCAGAAGTTCCTGAAACATTTGATGCAGTCACAGAACCTCGTCTGGAAAGTGGCGAGGTGGTTGTGGAAGAAAGGGTGGACAGTGAGAGTGACAGCAGCCAGGGCAGCTCCTGATGCTTCCCTGCATAAAGAGTATGCAGATAGCAGTGACCTGGAGATATCCCTCAAGATCGAGGTTAAACAGAGGCACAACGTATCATTCACCTGTCGGGAGGATATCCCCGGGGGAGAACTGATCGTCTGTGCCGTGCATTCCTTCACGCATAACCCGCCATTCGCTTACATCCACCTGGACGACGATGCCAGTCATGCAGCGATCATCTACTCAGGTGACTCAGACAAGTGGGAGAAGCGGCGGATCCACGATAAGAGGTATGGTGACAACTACTCACAGATGTGCTATGTCACCAGCGCCGAGCATGTGCATGTAGCACCGTTCAAGGATGATCATGGTCGGTTCAACGCTTCCGAGACTTTGGATCTTTCCCGTCTTCGGATAGACGAGAAAGATCCTCCACAAGAACCTGGAGTTCCTTGAGCGATGCGTCACTCTTGAGCGTGTTCGCTCGCCAGCTGATCACTCGCACGTTGTCAGCCGTGTAACCCTTCTTGGGGTCAATCCGGTCTACCGATGGAGAGTTGTGAGTTGGGCCAGCCTCAACCCCTCTCCCCATGACTAGTGGGATTCCCAGCACAGGGCAGAAGTCGGGGATGACAATATCCTCAGGCTGGATGTCAAAGAAGATGTTCCGCTTCCGGGCACGGTGCTTGGCCTGGTTGTAGAGATAGCGGGAGGGGTTCTTGGTACGCCATCTGCGAGTTGTCAGGGTACTCTTCTTCTTTGCTCTCGCCTTGCGGACCTGGGCTGGCGTGAGATCCCGCAGCTGCCTGAGCTTGGAGAGTTCCACATTGATCTTTGGGTGATCAAGCAGCTCCGGGTGTTGCCGCAGTGCCTCGGCAACACGCTCTTTGATTGTTTTCAATTCGCTTCCCCGCGAGTTACTTCACCAGCTCATCACGCATCTTGCTGGTGTGTCGTGATACGGCAGCATTCCGGGCCTTGGGTGCAATCTCCTCCAGGGCATCAGCCGCATGGTAAAGGGCGGCATTGTTCCCCTGGCTCTCCTTGTGAAGCACCGTGAGAAGCTCTGTCTGCTTGCTCACAGAACCCTTCAGGTCATCTACCAGTTCCACATGCTTGCTGTAGGCACCCTCAAAGAGGGGTGCTACAGCCTTCAGGGTACGCCAGATAATCCAGAGCAGTGCAAAGGTAAAGGCGGTAGGCAGTCCAAGTGACCGGATCGATTCAATCCACTGTTGCGTCGTCATTATTCCACCTCTTGGACGTGGGGAAAGCTATGTGGAGGATGAACCGAACCAGGCCGACTGGCTCATAGCCCATCTTCACCATGCTATCCCATATCTTGAGCGTATCGTCACTGACCGGTCCTCGGACCATCAGTCGCTTCCGCTCACCACCTTTAATGAATCTCATTCTCATGGCGCTAACCCTTTCACTTTATCGATGATCCCACCGAAGTTAATGCCCCCGGATTTCAGGGCAAAGTATGCACCCAGCAAAACGACAATCAGGATTACGAGCCACTTGCGTTTCTGGGATTTCGCCAGGGCCAAATTTGCCCTGGCATCGACGAGTTCAGCCTTGGCCGATTTCTTACTGCTCTTGGCATCGGCCTTGACCGTTACCTTCTCAACCTTGTCCTTCTTCTTTTTACTCTTCGCCATTGGTAGTACTCCTCGATACTGGACGGAGGCTGTCGGAAACTATCAAGGCAGCAGCAAGACCTGCCAGCTTGGTGGTGGTTTCATCGTCCATCCCAAACCACTCCCTGCCACCAGCGATAATGAACGCTGTCAGCGTGGCCACAAGCACACGCTTGCTCTTGGCACTGGAGAGGAAATCTACAACTACTTCTTTCAGGTGCGCAATCATCTCTATCTCCTTAGTCCTCGTTGAAACTCCCGTAAAATATCGACCTTCTCCTTCCCGTATTTCTTTCGGCTGATATCGTCATACCTGTCGCTCAGGTCATAAGGTGCATACTCATCTCTCATCACCAGGTTGACATTGGCTTGACTGACCCTGTTGTTACGCATGATGCGGCGCACCTCACTCCTGGGTATCCCATGGTCTATCAGGGCTTGTGCGTCAAGGTGGAGCTGATGGAAGATATCCCGCCGCTGCTTGTCGGTTTGCCTAAGCACCGCCGATAGCCTACCCGCGCTACCGGTTGCATCTGAGAAAGCCTCCTCGCTCGACAGGCTATTAGCGTTTTCCATCCTCTTCCTAAAATCCCACGTCTTGTAGTTCATGCTCTTTTTCAGGTCCACCGTATGCCTTCGCAGGCCAAATATGCCAGCAAACAACTCCCCCCACCTGCTGTATGTCCTGCCATTACGTTCGCTGTAATCAAGAAACGCCTTTCCGATCCTCTTCCCAGTTGACCATGTCCCCGGCTCAAACACGTCCGCCAGGTGAAGCGCTATGTCCTTCGCTGCTCCCCCCATAGTGTCTTCCGGGTTGAACACCTGGCCCCCAGTTCCAGACTTGCGATTTCGCATCACATCCATTGCCCGCTGCCATACCATATCTTCATCCAGAAACGGCTTGAGCTGCTCCCCTGCTGCTGACATGATCCTCACTGACCATGCTGTCTCTGGTTCCGTCATGGCATTCCATGAGTCGAGCATCCCCAGGTGCGGGAACAGGAACGACAGGTCAATAGTATGGACCTCATCACCGTCCCCCCGGTAATAGAACTTGGTGCTATGCCGCGACCATGGTGGATGGTGCCTGTCCAGCCTTCTCTGTTCATCATCATCCACATCACCAAGCACGCTACTCAGCAAGCCTGCCAGTGCCTTGAGGCCAACGGTCATTGCGGTAGCCCGGGCCATCGTGGAAAGGGCATGACGACGCAGGCGGGCGTTACCACTGAAAAGATCCTTCCGCGACTGGATCATGCTGCGGTAAGTGGTGCGGATCAACTCTGCGGGGAAGGTAACAAAGGTTCCAAGTGGAGCTTTGCGGAGCTTGTCAATGGCCTTTGGGATTCTGCTAAAAGTAGGATACTGGTTCTTGGTTCGGTCAGCAGCCTCCTCCTCTATCTTGGTGTCACTCCACGTCGGGTGGGCCTTCCTGAGGAGTTCCATGTTGCTAAGGAATCCCGATATCTTCGGTATCTCGTCCATCGCGTTATAGACTGCACCAGCACCCTTGTAGAATCGGGCCATCTTCCGCGCGATCTTTCTCTTTATCTCCTGAATCCGCCTGGGAGCATCACCCACCGTATAGTCAGCAAAGTCAAGATCCCACGACTCCTTGATGAGATCAGTCATCTCCCGGGCGATGTTGTTATTCACCAGGCCCAGCTCCACCGCGCGGTTGATGAAGTCCCTGATGTCCTGCCGCTGTGGGCGGCGACCGATCCACCCCCAACCCCTTTTCTTTTTCTTATAAAGCTTGGGTTTCACATGATGCCAGCCATAATGGAAAGCCTGTTGCCAGTTTTTAAGACCCACGTGACCGTGAATTGTGGCAAAACTGACATTGCTAATAAAGTTCCTGGCAGTTGTTGTCCATGACAGAATTGTTTTATGTGCCTTCGCCGCCGCCAGTACGGAGAAATAACCTTTCCAGAAGGTAGGTATTTGCCCCCCCGCACCAAAGGCATCCTCCAGCGCCTGCTTGAATTCATTGGAAACCCAAACACCCCCCTTCTCTTCCCCATCCCTCGCCTCTTCCCCATCCCTCGCCTTTTC